>JGI24509J20081_1000026_pt1 | contig 173977 bp, 166 predicted proteins | sample LinPmetageLP29_FD_20081 | JGI IMG/M metagenome (IMG submission 20081) | reverse complement strand
GGTTAGGTGTGATGAGGTTGCGAGGGGGGTTGTTGAGGGGGGGTTGGTTAGGGATGTGGCTGTTCTTAGGGATTTGTTGAGGGGGGTTATGTGTGAGGGTAGGGAGGGGGATGGGGATGGGGATGTAGATGGGGAGGGGAGTGGATTGGGGAAGAGGCGCTTGATTATGGCGTGATCGTGATGGTGGTCTTTGTTCTTTTCATATCCATTGCATGGCTAGAGTACAGATCAGAATGGAGGAGCATTGCAAGGTTGGGATCTGTATTTGTTTGGGATCATCCCTATAGACTTCTATCCACATTCTATCCATTGTGAAACACAACAATCTATATCAATCATGGATGCATCCAACCCTCTTGCAAGCTCAGTCATATCAATTGCAATCAACAACCCCATCGGGGAACGGGTTTCATTTTTGGAGTATTAGGGCAACGACGAGGAAAATATAAGACGCCAGGCACCACAAAAGACAATCGCCTGCAATTTGGGAACTCAAATGCCCGAAGGAAAAATATTAGACATGAACCGGATGCAAAGGGAAGGGGAGATGCGAGTGGCGGATCCTATCCTATCTACTGAGTCGACTGGCCTTTGCCGACCCGTCCGCGGACTTCCTCGTCGAAGCCGTTGGTCGGCTCGGACTCCTCTTCATCTGTGGGAGAGTGCGGGTGGCTCCACGGTTCCTGGAGGGACTGGCGGCTTCGCATCATCTGCAATGCGTTAGTTTAATAGTCGACATGAATATGGACAGAGAATCATACCCATGCACGAACACCTCCAATCAATCCCAGACTGTATCCCGTGGCAAAGTCCTCGTTCCGCGCTCCGCCAGATGGGCTTTCGGGGCGCGGTGAGTTGAGCGCCTCTACGCGGGACAGATGTGACTTGTTGCCGCCGGTTGGGCTGGCCAGAGGTCCGCGGCTATTACCCCAGTCCATGCTGTTGCGTACGCTTGGTGCCGGGCTGTTGGGCCGACTGTTCTGCCAGATCTGTCGCAGCTCACGGCCCAATTCCTGACCCGTCATCGTCCAGTTGTTCTTAATGTTGTCGCGGAGCTCTACCACATGCCGCTTAATCTCCAGCTCATTCTTCTTCAACCACGACACGTTCAATTCTTGGCGAGAGGCACCGCGCTTGAACTGCCGAGAGATGTACTGATCATAGTCACGGACAATACTGCACAAAACGAGTGTTAGCGGATGCAATAGTAGCAAAGGGGAAAGGCACAAACCGAGTAATGACGCCCGTGGTGCTGACACCCTCTGTCCGCTGGGTGACAAGGAATTTGCCCTGCGCTTTGATGGGCGCGTAGATATCATCACCCTCGGCAGCTTCGTAGGGCAGGTCGTCGTGAGCAACGTAGTCGATCTGGTGCTCAGACAGGAACTCCGGGGTCACCACCCAGGGACAGTTGGGAATGACCTCATCCACCCATTTGCAGTGACGGATGGTCTCAGCACGCTCTGCACCGCTCAGGACAGTCAAGCCCTTGCGCATATGAGTCTCTTCGTCGCCGGTCACACCGACGATGAGGTACACGTCGTCAAAGGCCTTCTTGGCCTGTTCGAGCTGTCTCATGTGGCTAGCACGGCATTAGCATACCGTACTCGGTATCCAAACCATCGTCAAGCGAACACATACCCAAGGTGGAATAGATCAAACACTCCGTCCGCATACACTCGCACCGGCCGCCCCGTCGGCGGGGGGTTGGTGTGATACCCAACAGGGTCCTGCAACTTGCCGACCTGCGGCGGCGCCATGGTGTTTTGCTCACCCTCGTCCGCAGGGAGCTTGAGATGCAGCCCGGGCCGGCTCCGGGGACGACCCTCAATGTCGCTACTGGCCACGGTGGTTTCCGAGGGCTCGCCGGGATCCTCTTTCTGGATGGGGCCGTCGCCGTTAATACCGGCCGAAGCATCGACCGGGCTCTTGCGAGCCCGTTTCGATGTCGGCGCGTTTTCGTTGCCCTGCTTCTTCGATTTGTTGGGGGTATTGGCTGGGCCCGAGTCCTCGCCCTCTTCGCCGGACGCGTCGCGTGAAGATGGCTGGGGCTCGCCGGATTGAGGGACCGGGAGGTGGGAGGCGCTGCGCTTGCGCTTGCCGGGGGGAGAAGAGGGCGACATGTTGATGAGGGTGGATAAGGAGGGGAAGGAAGTGAGTTGTCCAGGAATGAATGCCCGAATGAATGCCCGTAGAGACCCGGTTAGGGGTCCGCGTAATTTTCTCGGGAGTGGGGGCGCTTGGCATGACATGCTGCCGAAACAGGGTCCCCTCCTGTACCTACGATAGTTGCATTCGATAGTTGCATTTACATCCACTCGTTTTTTTCCATGTTACCATACAATATTGATCATTTCTAGAATTAACTTGAATATACCTCCAAAGTGCTGTAGTCAGACTATGAACACGTGATTTGCCTGACTCTTTCAGTTTTAGCAACTATGCCTACCTACATAGTTAAGTAAGGCCATTCCTAAGGATCAGAGAGAAGGCAATCTACGGAGTGAAAAATCTACGGAGTAGACTGTCCTATGTCTCTTTGATCCACCTTACACTAATTCTGAGCGATGGCTACTGCCGCTCCAAACTTATTCTAATGCCCACTCGCTACAGTGAATGCATACTTGTCTACATCTACTCATTCTTACTCCTTATCAGTCCTGGAATCCGTTCATTACCGCTGTATAGAGACGAGACATGGCTCTCTCTCGAACTCCACTGAAAAAATCGTCTACCGACAAGGACAATTCTCCACATACGCCGTTCGGCTGCATCCCGGTCTCTACCATCTACCGGTGGAGCTCGGGTGTGTCCGATAGAATCCAACAGACAGGACGGGTTGGAATAGTTGGAACTGGTTCGTCAAGGGCATTTTCTGCGGTATCTCGTGTGGTGGCCATAGACAGATAAATGGTGCTCATGAAGGCCCGGGACTCTCGGCGAAGACCTCCTGCCCAGACCCTCTCTCTTGGCTCCTCGTATTCCGAGCTGTGACAAAATTCCATCAAGGGGAGGCATAGAACGGACTCGAAACAAGGGAAGGCCCGGAGAAAAACTTGAAAAACAAAAATGGAAAATAAAAGAGGACATCGATCGTAGACTCAGGGGAGGAAAGGGGACGTAGGAAGAGTCGTTCTCAAGGTAAAACAGTAGGGGATGGAAAGACAAGAAAAAAAGAATATGCAAATCACACACTACCAGGCCCCTGCCTTGGGTTTCTCAGTGGAGGCCGGGGACTCGGATATTTGAGCCGAAGTGCCCTCCTGCTTGCCCTGAGGACCAGGCGTGTCCTCGCGAGAGTTGCGGGTGGAATCGGTCGGCTGCACCTGGTGGTCTTCGCTTTGATCAAACAGCTCCTCCTCATTCTGATCGGGGATGACCTCGGTGCCATCGCCCAGCAGAATGATCCGGCCTGAACGCGTACTGAAAGCCCGCGACCGCTCCATCTCCAGGTCATAGTCGTCCGGGTTTTCCTCAAATTGGTTCCGGATCCCGGGCCCGCGGAACTCGGCTGCAGAGATCTGACCGTCAGCACGACGAGGGACTTTGTTCGGGTTCCTCGTGAGACTTGCCATACTCGGGCGGAGCACAGGGTCCGTCTCCGTTCGCAACCCGCTCCGCAATCTGGTTGTACCACTCCTCCTTGGTCTTGCCGTTGAGAAGGCCAATGATGGTCATGGTCATGTTGTCACAGCCAACTCCGCCCGTTTCGCTGTTGGAGGCCAGGCAGTTGTCCATCATGTTCTCGCAAATCTGGTCAAGGTCCTGCTTGGCGGCGATACCTCTCCGCACGAACTCTACCACGGCTTGGGAGGACTGGCAGTCCCAGATACCTGTATAGTCATTAGCATAGGAATTTCCACGCTTTTCAAAGGACTTGTCGTACCATCACAGGCAATAACGAGGAATTCATCGTCATCGGTGAGCTCGTGCACCGTCACGTCGGGGTACGCAGTCACGATCTGTTGCTCGGGCGACAGCTCGGGGCTCTTCTTGAATTCAAAGTCACCGATGGCGCGGGACAGCGCGAGGTTACCGTTGACACGGCCGAAATCGACGAAACCACCTGCAGCGCTAATACGAGCCTTCTCGCCTGTGCGGGAGTTAGCAGTAGTCCAGAATTGTAGTAATTCAAAACTGACCCTCGTTTTGGGGCTTGTGATCAAATGACAGCGGCTTAGCACGGCCCTTGACACCCAGGACTGACCGAGAATCACCAGCGTTTGCCTATTATCAAAGGTCAGCCAACCCGAGAAATCCTCCTCGCAACATTGCTTGTAATCACGTACCACCCAGATCTTGTGCTTTGAGATGATCGCTGTTGAGGCAGTGCATCCAGACACCTCCTCTTCGTATCTCGGGTCTGTACGGGACACCAGTCAGAACGAGGTATCCCCACGGTTTCAATTCAAAGTCCACGAACCTTCCAAAATAGCCCGGTCGGTAGCCAGGAAACCATCCTTCAGAGCCTGCTCGATATCACCTCGGGCGAAAGATTCCTGCCTGGACACAATCTTGTGAAGGTTCTCGCCCGCAAACAGAGCAACCTTATCTCCTCCGTGGCCGTCGTATACACCAAAGAAGGCTAGACGCTGGTCCGGATCTGTCGGTTTACCGTTATCGCTGCCCGTGTACTTTGCTTGAAGGTCCAGCACGGCCGCGTGGGCGTCTTCCATGCTGATACGCCAGCCCTGCATGGCCGACACGCCGTACACACAGCAGTCATCTCCGCCTTCGGACGACACCTAGAAGGAACGAAGAAAAGCCAGGTCAGCAATGGATGGAGGAAGGATTCTGTAGTGTATGAATCGAGGGAAGCTTGGTGAATGCCCGGAATAGCCTCCTCTCCGGGCCAAGTGACTCGGCCCCTCCACGAGGCAGCAGGACCCCGCATAGGCGATCGGCAGCGCGACATCAATTCAAAAGCATTCAGAAGGGCTCCCAGGGAAGATACAGCAGCTTTCCAGGCCCACCGAATAGCTAACGTGGGCACATGGGGGGTGACCAAGGGCCATGAAAAACAGCCATGGCTGGCGTCACCTGGCAGTGTGGGGAGGGGCAAAGGAACAAGTAAGTTGGAAAATTTCGCCGACTCACTTTCTCAACCACCGGCTCCGACAAAGTCTGACCCATAATGGCAACGGATTGAAGTAATTCTGGAGGGGGAGGGGATCGGAGCGAAGCACCAGATGAGTGGTGGAAGAGTGAGAAAGAAGTTGAAGTCAGGTGAGGGCGCAGGCCTTTCAGCGCGTCTGGTCCCGCGATAAGTTGCCAGCCGAGTGGGGACTGATGACGATCTAGGGCTTGTCGTCAGATCTTGTAGAATGATGTTGAGGTAAAGAGGTAAGGATGAAGTGAAAGATCAGAATTTTTAGTGAGATCACAAGATTACTTTGATGAGGCAGAGATTTCCCCGTGATTTACACTGACGGTCGCTCTATACAGTCACGTGGCTCGCCGGACTCGTCTGTTGAGTTGAGCCGTTGAATGGTAGTTTTATCTTTGAATCGAATAGCACCGTATCAATTGAGCTATAGCTACCTAGTATCCTATTACTTATTTAGAACCCTTTGTTAAATATCAAGGTCTATTCTGTGCGAAATTTCTGCACGTGTAGGCTCGGGTCACGCAATAGGCAAACCCTGGCCCATCAGCGCCTGTGTATGGCCTGGCCTGTACAGTATGGAGTACAAAGGCAGGTCGGTGAAGGCCACGCTATGTATGCAGTACTTATGCCGATACCTTACCATGCACTCTATCTTATTGTTATCTGTCAACGAATTGCTCTGCACGTACCACTCACTGCTCTGATCGGGCAAAACGCTCATTATGCTTTATGCTTATTCCATGGCATTCAAAATTAACTAGGGTAAAATGATATAACAATCCTAAACATACAGTGGATATCATGTTCGCCATGCCCGAAACTCCACAAAACGCGACCGGAAAAATACTTTCAAACAAACGCTATCTCGCCACTACTGGCGACAGGGAGCCCCCGGGAGCTAGCGCGCTTCAGTGGGGGTGGCTGTTCAAGTGGCTCATTTATCGTTTGCCAGTCTTGAGCAGAGTCATGTTTGGCTTTTTGAGGAGAGGCTTTTTGGGATAGGTGTACATCAAGGTCAGAGACCATGGATGAACTTTGTGGCACAGCCGAGCTCTCTTGGGCTCGGGGTTGAGGCTTGGCATGGGACCCGGATTCCAAGCGCTGAGCACTGTTCAAACTGGTCTCGCTCCAGAATCGAGGAAGCGGGGAGATCACACCACGGTAGTCCTGTGCCAGACTTAACTGGCTTTGACTCTGGCCCCGGCTTTCAGCAAGAGGGAACAGATTTGGCGGTGGTTGGAGGGTCTGGTATTGCGAGAAGCGGTTGTTTTCATCGCCGTACTCTGAGACCGATAAAGCGGTAGAGTAAGGCCGTCCCTGGATCGACTGTCGGAACTCGTCACTGAAGGTCGAAACAGAGACGGTGTCTGCACGACTGCGGATGCTGCGAGCTCGCTCAAGTGCGCGGATGCCAGAAGATGTACGGCGGCTGATCTGAGCCGAGAAGAGCGGGTTGGAGGAGTTGCGATGCTTGGCTCGACTGTGGACAAAGGCCTCGAGGGAGTCCGCCTCGGAGATGGGCGACTCATCGGGCTCAACGGCCCTCATGGTCACTCGCCTGTGGTTTTCGGGGATGCTGGGTGTCATGCTGTGCCTCATAGGAGCAAGGGGCGGTCGAGGGAACAGTGGAGTCATGTTTGTAAGGCTGCTTTCATCACTCATCAGAGAACCCCTGGTGGCCTGCCATGACATGTGCACTACTCCGTGTCCCGGCGGGCCAAATCCACCTGCACCATGGCCGGCACCGCTAAGTCGAACCGGTAGCCCAGAAGCAACAGAAATCCCACTGGACCGCTTGGAGTATCTCTTGGAACGGGAGGATTGGAGAGATTCACGTTTCGCAACTCTGGGCTGTATCGACTTTAGAGGCTCACGCCGAGAGCCTTTACCCGAGCGGCGACGCACAGGAGAGCTGGGCACATACGACAACCGGTTTCTTTGCCTCTTAGTGGGGGAAATTTCGACCGCCTTGTCCTCCTCGATAATGGAGTCTCGCAGAGGAACAAAGGCACTTCGCTTCGGTGAACGAGGTGGCGGATTGGGCTCGGGGATCACGTTCATATCCATAGTATCCTCCTGCTTGTCAAAGGACGACACGTTCCAAGACGGCCCGAGCTCAAGCTTTGGGAGATCTGACGCAGGTGAGATCGGGCTCATCCAGTCATCCGAGTTGTCGTCTCGAGAGGGCCTTTCGGTTGAACCGGGTTGGCAATTGGGTGGCATGTCCGGCCTGGCGGGTCGGGGCGGAGGCGATGACTTTGCCTTGAACTCCCCTTCCTCAACTGTGGATGTCTTTCTTCTCCGGCGCCAGCAGCAGAATAGAATGATAGCACTCAAAACGACTACAACTGGGATGACAACGGAGATCGCGATGATGCCTGCTTTCTTGTGCGAATGACTAGACGGATCAGAGAATGGGTCATGGTTTCCATTGTGAGTTTCCGCTGGCTCAAGGACATCGATATCAAAGTCCTGCGAGTCCGTCGTGGATCCCTGAGAGGCCTTCAGCGGGATAGTGAATTTTTGTGGCTTCATATCACTAGGGACGTGTCCATAGAGAGTCTTGTTCTCGGAGTAGTAGACAAGCCATGATGACAGATCCTTATCCAACTCTACGTCGAGTTGCACGGAGTTGTCAGTCAAGACCGACTGATTGAACACAAACATAAAGTCTTCTCCAATAGTCGCCTCACAACCCTCCACGTTTTCGAGGAACAACTTCATGAACTCCAAGCGCACCATCAGCTTCGCTTCATCCTGGAAGGAGTCCGTGGCAGTAATAGTGATGTTTTGGTTCACGGCGTTTTTCGGTGGCGTGCCACTCAGTGAAATCTTTTTAGTGTCCAACGTCAACCACTCTGGCAAATTGGCATCGATTTCTTTTAAACCCTTGCCTGAAATTGGCGAATTGTCCATGGACAAGAAGGTTTGGAAGTCGGGGCTGCTGAACTTGTCGCCTCTCGTGAGATTGAATGTCTGCACAGTCTCGTTGAATGTCAGAATGTGCGGGCCGATGGAAAGCTGAAAGGTCTCGTTGACAGCACTGTATCCGGCCACGTCCGAGGCAATGAGCTGGAAAGTAAAAGTCTGAGGGCCGGCCCCCGGAAAAGACGGACTGTTGCCGGCAAATGTCAATGTAGACGGGTCGAAGCTGATCCATGATGGCAACGGTGTGTTGTTCGGAGAGGTTCCATAGTAAATTGTAGCAGGGTGGGTGTTCTGGAAGGTACCTGGATCAAAAGCGATGGAGAATGGGCGACCAGGGTGAATGAACAGCGTTGCCGGGTAGGAAATGGGACCCAATGCCTTTAGCTGTGATACGAGAGACTTTCCCTTGGTTGGTCCTTTGTCCGAGGTCACGATTAAAGCAACATCCATGCTATCTGATTCCGATCCATTTGACGCCACAAGCTTGAAATGCTTGGGGCCATCATCGTCAGAGTGCGGTGTGCCAGACAGTGTCCGACTGCTACTGTCGACTTCAAGCCATGATGGCGCATCAGATAGTGAATATTTTGTGTTCGAATCGGCGTTGGCGAATGTGTCCTCGGCGAACACAAAACTGAATGGCTGCGAGACTCTCGCGACCGGAGGCAATTGGGCGTTAATAGGGTAGTTGGCGGACAGACCTGCTGCGTCCACGGCAGACAGGAAAGCCAGAAGAATGACGAGAAACGAGGCCATGTCCGGTCGACAGATCCGGAACAAGTCCGGAAGCCTGTGTATAGTACGAGGTACACAGCTATCACGACCCAATGGACGAAGCACGATAGAGAACACGATGGAAGATTGAAGGAGAAAGGAAGAGTAAGTCGAGGAGACAACTCCGTGATCTCCAGAAGGACGCCTCTCCCTGGCACTCGTGCCAAAGGGACAAGGAGTTATTACAGGCGTGCCCTTTGATGAAAGCCATGCCTGGATATGCTAGACGTCACCGAAGTATGTAGCAGGTGACAGCCGAGAATGGGGAGCGCGTCGGAGTAGGGCTCATGTTTCGCGGTAGGCGTCCTGCAAGGGATGCTCCTTCAGCAGCCAAGGAGCACAGGGCATGTCCAACCACAACTGCAATTGCTTTCCACGCCTTGTAATTCTACTAGGAGTCACGAGAAGGCAAGGAATATTCCAACAATGATTGAAAAAGGGCCGGCCTGTAGGGTCGGATAGCCGCATAGCCGCCGGTGGCCTCACCCGTCACGTTCCAAGTCCAGGATCATTCTAATGCCCGTTCGCCCAGGGGCATAGTAGTCAGGGATCACCTCACGCTCCTCGAATCCATTTCGGGCATATAATGCTCGAGCGGGTTCCCTGGCCCCGTCTACCCACAGTTGAATGTACTGGCAGCCCTCCTTTCGAAGGCGATCCTGAATGTAGGACATGAGCTGTTGACCAACGCCCTGCCGTCGATAGGCTCCGACCACACAGACCTTGTGCAAGAGAGCTGCTCCTTTCTGGCGCACGTAGACTGCGTACGCGATCAGCTCCGGCTGTCCTCCGGCTGCACGAGTCGCGTATAGAACCCGCGTGTTGGGCTTCTTTCTCCACATTTCTTCGCCAAAGCCCAAGGCCTCATTAGTGGGGAATGTCTTTTTCTCGACGCGTGAAATCTGTGTAAGAATCTCGAGGGCCTCGTTCCTCTTCAAGGAATGAATGTCCGAGATGGTCAATGCGGGGGGCATTCCTTTCCCGGAAACTCCAGTGGTCATGGTCACTCCAGGTCATTAACGTCTGATGATGGCGGGGTTGACCAGCCTTTGCTGAGATTTGACACTGCAGCTGTAGAAAGGATGAGAGTCAAATGTGGATTGTGAGGGTTCTGTGGGACAAGTTCTGCCTCAGGCATAAACAATTTAACTATTTAAACTCGTCAACTAGTTCATTGACTGCTTAGTGACCTTGTCAGCTCATGTATACCTAGGTACCCTTATATTACGGTGAACGGTTCGGCAACGCTGGCAGGATGTTCTGAAACTTTGGAAACTTCAAGCCCTCTAATAAATACGCACAGAGTGCTCCGTCTGGTGCCCCTCAACGTAGAGGGACTACGCGCCATTAACTAACGGATGCACCCAATTCCTATATACCCTTTTTGATTCGATGGATCTATCCTAGCCCTTTTTGATACGACGTATCGTCAGCATATGTGCGGTATTCGCCAGTCCTGTATAGCACACCCAACTGCCTTGCGGGAACTATCTCAAGGACCCGGGACTAGCAAACAAAGGAGTCTGTTTCGTGGCGTTTTACATAAAAAGATTGTTCTAAGTGAGGGGATATGAATATCTCTCCCCGAGTCACTGAAAAGTTACACTTGAAGACATTCTAGTTTTCTTTACTCTCTGTTTCCAAACCAGCTTCCTTCATCATTCCTTCATTCAGGCTGCTCCTTCGCAGTCTTTCTCAACGCCGGCTACAGAGTTGAGGGTGCTGTAAACACGCCCAGGATTGAGAGATCAGGGCCATTCTTGACAGTCTTTCTGGTCGTTGGTGCCATGGTGGTGGGTCAGACGACGAGGGGGGTCTCAGGGAAACAAGAACTAGGCTAAAACCCGGCGTTTAGTATGACAGTCGGGTTCATAGCCTATTGATATTACAGGCCTGAATGAAGGAATGATGAAGAAAGCTGGCTTGAGAACAGAGAGCAATATATCATTAAGGCTTCGAAGGTACCCTGGTCAGGATATACACGCCCATGACGCCATGTCGACTCATCTCTATACAAAAGGCCAGGGGTGGGGTGAAAGCCTGGAAACCACCGGAGAGACAGAAGGTACCGTCTTGTCTCAGATCATAGAGGGTATGTTGAAGTTGAAGATATGTCTAAGATCCGCGGCACCTGTATGTAGGCTTTTCGCGTAGGGAACTTTCCAATATTATTCTCAGACTAAGCTAGATTATTATGTCCTTCGTATGCCATATGCGAAGAGGTAATCTTTATAGGTGGAAGAGAACGAGGAAAACCCCATTCCTGAAACTAGATCCTATTTCACTCTGCTCCGATCCTTCCGTTGCTCTTTCGCTAGTCATCCTCAGGATCTTAGGACGTAGACCTCGAGTCTACGCCCTCTTCCCTTTCCTTGCCGACCCGCTCGATCTTCTCGAATGAGATCGAGCTAGGGCAATTTGCAGCATTCTCTCTCAAAAACTTCTCGCAGCCTTGAATTGCGTAATTAGATGACTTATTGGCTAAGTTGGTCCGGTATTGACGAATGGGAGTTGCAACTCCAGCAAAATGTCATGGCAAACTGCCGCGCCACGACGACTTCGCGAGCCCGGCTTTTCGATTTCCGCAGAGCACACCTTGGTGGCTTCCTCCATGAGCTCGATCAAACCTGGGATTTCCGCACTGTTCGCTCCCTTTAGTTCGATCTCTCTGGCCAGAGCGGCGCGTGTAGTGCAGACTTTTCCAAGCGTTTTCATCATCGAGTCGTTTTCGGATGAGGCGAAGTTCCGAAGAAGCTCCCGCCCCCAAGCCACCCTTTTGTCTTCCTCCGTGAATTCGATCTCCGAGCCAAGTTGCTCAGATCCTTGGTGACGCTTGGTTCGCTCCACTATCGTTTCTTCGGAGGAATTCTTTCTTTTATGGCCCTGCAGCCTAGCGCTAGGCTCGTTACTGGGCCGGGGTGTTGAACCCGAAGGGGCCGCCTTGGGGCCGCCTTCAATTCGGGGCGGTTGTCCCAAAGCCACCCCTTTTGTAACCACGATGGTTGAGGAAGGAGAGCTGAAACGGGCGGATAAAGCGGTATTTATACTGTTGGATGATGAGTCATAAAATGCTACTATCTTAAGACATTAAGCTAAGAGCCTAGTAAGAGGTTATGGGTAGCGGCGAGGAGGTCGTGTATAGCTACGTTGCCTTTACTTAAAAGGTGCCTTTCTTGAAAACAACGCTATTGTGACGATCACTGGTCACATGATGTTTGTATGTTTGCATTCTGACTAAATGTATGCCTTAAGGCATCAGATGTATCTATGACTACGAATATACTTATTGATTCTTCTCTTCATGATCTGGCTCCGTACTTAGGCATCGTGATAACTATAGCGCTTTTGCTATATATGAAATAGTGTCTATGCCTATAACCCTTCAATCTCTTTGCTCTTGGTCTATACCCTTTATGCGTCCTTTTACTTATCCTGTTTTGTAATTTCGTCGCATCGCTGGGCGCGCGCCCTAGTCTCTGGTCTAAGGTTAGCGACTTCTGTAAGTAGCAGATAGGATGTTAGGCGAAGTTTTTAGAGCGTATTAGCGTGTAACAACCGTCCCTAGGTCACCACAATCATACGATTCATACCGCTAGGCCAAAAGACTACTATGCTGACCCTTAAGGGTCAATATGCCTAGGACCGATATATATAGTAGTATACATTACTACTATAGCCTATAGGCTGGCGGCTGGCCCTAGCTATCCGATTTCTAGGGATAGAAGGCATCCTATAGGCTAGCTATCCTAGAAATAGTAGGTATCCAGGATCCTATACGCCGGGTATAATAGATATAGTAGTATTATATAGGTAGCCTAGGCTATGGCCCATCAACTATCTGCGCTTAGTAGGGCGCGGCAGAGCTTGGCAGGGTATTACCGTATGGCCGGGGCCCTGTAAGTCACGTGACCGCACGTCACTCCTGTCACAATAAAACTTTAATCTACTTTAGGCTTAGTAGCCTTTGCGGTTGCCTTATCTACGTAGAGCAGCCATTGAGTAGCACAACAACAACCCACAAGATCCTACTGCACTGAACACCAAGATGTCCTCCCAGCCCTTTCGCCCGCGCCCGGGGTCTCCAGACTACGAGCCTCTTCAAGAACTGGAAAGCCGAAAACGAATTCTAAACGACGAGCTGAAGATAGAACGCAAGCGATTGAAGGCCCATGGATCCTTCAACCTTGAATACTGGACCCAAGCAGCGAAACTAGAAGGCCTTAACCTGGCCAAGTCGACCGTGCAGCGCAAAATCTCCATCCAAAGCCACCAAGGTGATGAAGCCGACTGGGGCAATTCCGAGGAGGCCAAGTCAATCAACGAGCAGATACGCGCCTTAGAGCAGTCCCAGAAGATCTGCAACACCAGGGTAGAAAACCTTGCCACACCCGCAAAGAGAAAGCGACACAGAGCAGCCTTCATGCAGTTTTTCACCACGAGCAAAATGGGCCTAGGAATCACATCTACCGGCGCAGGGAGCCGGAGTTCTCAACAGCAATCCAACTTCCGAGACCAAATGATCAAAGGATACAACGCTAAACATCCTACGGAGGACTGGCTTTGGTGTCCTATTCTTGGAAAATGGTTCGGCAAGCCAGGAGTCGTTGCCGCACACTTGTTTAGCTACAAGCATGGACAGAGTGCCATGGATGCTATCTTCGGCAAGACAAAGGAACCCGAGCTATTCTCGCCACGCAATGGCATCCTTGTATCGAGGGAAATTGAAAAATATCTCGATTGTGGGAAGATCGTCATTGTCCCAGACCTACCCGACTGGTTGACGTTCTCAAAGGTAGTCGCATGGTTGACCGGTGATGTCCGCAACCTAAAGATACGACTCCTCGATCCATCATGGAACATGAGGGAAAGGACGATAGTTCCGGAGATGCAACTCAAGTACAAGGACTTGGATAACCGACGCTTAGTGTTCCAGTCAGACTTTCGGCCCGCTGCTAGATACCTCTACTTCCACTACGCCATGCAGGCTCTGAGATGCGCCTGGCAACACGACTCTAAAGAAACGGCGGTCAATTTGATGAAAGAAGAAAGTGGCAAGCCCTTCTGGGGAACCCCAGGGAGATATCTCCCAGAGAACATGCTACTGGCACTGGTTGAGGAACTCGGCCACGAGTACAATCCGCTTCTTCAAGGCGCGCGCTCCAGCTCCTCTGCAGATCCCCAACTTCTTTTGGAAGCAGGAGTCAGATCCGTGAAGTGCCATAAGCGATCATCCCTGAGAGACTCAGGGCTTCGAGAGGACGACTCAGATGAACTGAGTATGAATGAAGAAGAAGCAGAAGGGGAGGAGGAAGAAGAAGATGATGATGAGTAGGACAAGGAAACTGTCCTTGTATGAAGGAGCCTAGATGATTTGCTCATGATGATGTTATGGATATTGTTACCAAGCCAAGGCTTAGTCATTCCTTTAGTCTAGTTCCTAGTTCTTAGCTCACAATGGATCATCTTTATCACACATCAGCCTTACTACAAACTGGTAGCATATCTAGTTAGTCCAGGGATCCGGATAAAATTTTCTCTGGGGGGCACTTCCAGGTTGTTTCGTCTGTTTTTTTCGCGCCTTTTCCAAGTTTCCAGGGCATCCTAGAATCCTCTTCATCCTCCTACGGTATACTTTCTATGCCTATTTTGGCCGCTATTTGTGATGCCCTTCATACCGTAGATTAATTTATAGAATAGCAGAAATTCGATGCCTTTCTTGAATAAAATCCTCTTTTTCTCTTATTTAACAACCTCCGTAGGTAGTATTTTTGGTGTATACCCTTAGTGTGTTTTGCACTCTTAAGCTCAACCACTAATTCCTCCGACTACTTTTTAACCTTTACCACTACTAGCCTAAAATACTAATAAAACTAACCCTTAAATATATATAAACAAAGTTATTTCCTATAATTACATAGTAGTAGGCTAGAAAGCAGTGGTATTACCTGATGCAGACCAAAACACTCGTAAAAAACAGACAGTTTTGCATAAAAATCAGGCCAAATCAGGCCAAATCAGGCACCGATTTCGACCCATGGGCGGCCTATGTCAATGTCTAGTCCTGGTGAAAACTGCCAAATGGTGAAATCTGCCCAAATGACACCCTGGTATTTTTGCCTGTGCTATAGTTTAAGGGCTGTTGATGGTCAAAAATCGTGGTTTATTTTTCATGACCACCCAATAAATTTTGCTTAAGTGTTTACTTTTGCTCAATTGACAGTGTTCAAATTCTCTCTTGGCGTTCAACTGTCAAAAACGCGGATTTTTTGGGCAATTTATGGATACAATGTAACAGCATCACCGTTATCGACAGACTTGTAGGAATAATTTGTGACTGTTGAACACGCACCGATTGTTTAAGGTCTACCAGATATATCAACAGTCGTCAAGAATCCACTAGTTGGGTGAGTTCAGTATTCCCCAGAAATGGTTTTCCACAGCGTGGTGAAATTCGTATGGAGATGCAATGCCGTTTGGTCTCCTCAAAGACTTTGGATCCGCCAAATCTATAACCGGAGAAAGAGTCAAGGTTAATTTAAGTACCAATTGAGCATACACAAGGTGACCTAGAATCCACTTTCTTAGTGCTATCCACGTAATTCGCAGTTTTCATACTTATATGCCCTTTCATGGTCTGCATGGCTAGCTCTATTTCAAGCAGTACTTAGTGAATGCGTACTGTACTGTTAACAGCAATTAAAACCAATGATCAATCTCGTGTACTGTATTAATTTGATGGTAAAAAATTTGTACAAGATGAAACTGAGATTTGGGAACTAGGTTCATTACTATATCACTGAACAAGTCTGACGGGATGTAGCCAGTCTCATTGTTTTTGCTATACAGTCGTTCTCGAAATCGGCTTAACCGATACACAATCAATCACTCTTTTCTAAACCCACTGCCAAGACCTTAGCTTAGATCATTAATTGGGCGGGGCCGCATTAAACTAAGGGGCTCAGTAAAAGGCGGCGTGTACGTTACCGTGATATGTGACATAAGAAGACAATACGCGTATGAAAAAAAAAAGAAAGAAAACGACTCATGGGATTCCATGGAATTCTATGGTAGATCTCTGCAAATCATGTAGGGAAGGCCACCTTGCGCTTAGATCTCGATGACCTGCTTGGAGGCCTCTTTCTCTTTCTCCTCGTCCTTTGTGCGGTGTGTGCTAGTCATCACTCGTTAGGTATCTCTTAGGTATAGAGAACCTCAAAAAGTGATATTAGCGGCCAACGACCATCCTGACCAGTTGGCGGTTGTTTATAGGCGAACAATACCCTCAACGGCTCCTTATTGTATAAGACTCAATTAATTGTCACTTACCCTTAGTCTTTACCGTAGGCTCAAGAAAATGACTTCTAGTACTCTCGTTAGCCATGATGATCATGGCGTTCAACAAAGTATGGCGCTTGACCTATAGGTCGATATATCACAATATGCACTAACACCTGGCAACTTCCGTTGCTCACCCTCCTCCCCGTCCGAAATAAGTTGCTTTAACGTCAATTCTATATCCCCTGTCAATTACGTCCGTCCACAATAAGCTATATCTCAAAAGAATCATCTTCCGTTACTCCAGTTCGGTGGTTGGGAGGAAGGTCGAATGTATGACGAGGATCTACCGACCTATATCCATTACTTGATCGAGTGGAAGGTTACTCTCAATAGCACGACGGTGGCGAAAGATATAGAAAAAGATCTAGTTCTAGGCCTTCAATTTCACTAGAGACATTTTTTGCGACCAAAGCTAAAAGAGCTACTTATACGAAAGCATCCGCATCGAAAGCTTGAATCGGATGACACGGCCGTTGTCGTATCCGCCACATGGCAGAAGGGCTTCACTCTGAGGTTTGATGGCACCGACATTGATTGGAACTCTATAGAAAAACAGCTTCTGGATTGGGGAGAGCTTTTTCTTGCTGGCAAGAAACTGAAACTGGCTATCTCGTTCAATTACCTGGAGACGGCTTCGAGCTCAAACGTAAGTGGCAGGACGACTGATAAACGAGGCACTTCGTCTGCTACCCAGCGGATGCTTCAAGAGTGAGACCAACAGATCTATGCTGAGGAAGCAGCTTCCGGAGAGCCGCCTGTTTTGAGATGTTTGGACTTAGCTTATCTTCAAAAGGCCTTGTCTCTGGAGTAACTTTGTTGGCACAATCGAAAACCCCAATACAACCAGATTTTGTCTCTTATGATATCAAACACTTTAATATGGTGCAGTGGAAGATTTCACTAATCATCGCGGGTGAATGCCACGAAGTCCAAGGAAGTGAACCCATGAAACTCATCGCACCAGCAAAGTCTATATTTCAGTCCTGCCCAGGTAGTCAAAGCTGAAGAGTGAAAACGATTAGCCTGAATCTCCGACTTCGACCGGTTGTACATCGGGCATTCCCCCGCACTGCCAAAACAAAAACCACACGTTTCCGCCAATCAGTCAAAGTCCTATGTTGGCTCAAATGCGCCAGCAAATACACTAGCGCGGTTGAATATGAGTTCTGCATACTTCGATGTTACCAGAGAATGCCACGATGGGTAGAACACCCCTGTTGTGGCGTTTCCTGTTCGCCAAAGAGGGCCTACTTCGGCCTGCTTACTTTTTGAGCCTATATAAATGACGAAAGAAAAAAGAAAAGTCTACGGCATTCAAGCTGCGACTCAGAAAGTCTCAGATAAAGGGATTATTTGAATAAGGCCTGCGTTACTTGGGCCACGGATTGGTTGAGGTGAATCTGCCTTGCAACATCACCGCGCGGTTCCATGTACAAACTTTTATTTTCGATCTTTACTACCCCCAACGCAGTCCCAATCCTTGGACCAAATATTCCTGACTGGGACGAAACATATTCTCAAATCCAGACCGAGGGAAGCTATGAATAAAATGAAATTGCCGTAGCGTCGAGTATCGCTGAATCATATAAGAATAAAAAGCCTCTCAGTCGACAGAAGCCGGAGTCCGTAAGATGGATCAATAACAGTAAATTCTATGGAGTTTAGAATAGCATTAAGCATATTGCACACCTAAATCAGGCTCCTTCACTTCCTGAGATGTGAAGGTGCAATGCAAGAAAGGATCATCTGTCCCAGTTGCAACTACTCCCCATTGAACAGGCTTGTATGCAGCATCAAAGTCATCGTAGGGCGGGTGACAGGCTGCACTGACAACAACACTCATTCCAAGTGCGAGAGGCATCTTGCAATCTTTGAACGATCTGGAGCAGATGGAAGAGATAACTAAGAATATGAAGACAGCAAGCAAAAGACCAACTATGAGAGGAATTGTCGATACGCCGCATGTAATCAACAATTCGGATGGTACAGCATTGGCGTCCAAATCATAAGGCATCACTTGAACATAGAACAGGCCTTCAGAAATGAAAAAATGGATGAGAGTGAAACCCACAAGAAGTGGTATTGCATAGCCATATGGAATGGTCAAATAAAATGTTGAACGTTGTTCGCCCTGTGGGAATGACACTCTGAGAGGGGCGCGACTAACGGCAAAGCTGTTATAATCAGCTGCAATGAGACACCTTGTGAGGTGGTCATTCAAGCAGTAATAGAGAAACGAAGCTACCAGTTGTGGCATGTTGGAAGTCAATACTGAGCCTACGAACGATGCCACGTAGCTCGAGAGAAGTGCCGTTGACTGAACCGCTCCCCATCCTTTGATCTGCCAAATCTCATTTAGGGGTTGGCCGTCTTGGTATTCGTCCCCGAGTTCGCTTTTAACAGCGAGGGTCGGGAAGAGAAGACTGATGATAATGTATAGGATTAATGCGAACCAAGACATGGCCCAAATCCTGCCACTCGTCCCTTGCAGCCAGCGCTTAGGCGTGGGGGGAAGAGCCTTGCCACTGGGGGTCATATTCCCGGTCTTGTGCATTATGCGGAGAATATCAGGGTGAAATTCTTGTGAAAGAAATCCCTTCTCTTCAAAGGCCTGGTTCTTAGCGCTCCACGGACACTCTTTAATTGTCAACACAGTGTCAGAGGATAGGGTGCACCAATTCTTTGTGGTCAGATCTGATCGCTGTAGAAAGGATGAAATCGCATCGCCCATAGTGAGCAATAATTCGAAGCGATCGGTGCGGAGCAAAAGCCCCATGCATATCACTTTAATCAAGCCGCAAATGATTATAGTGAATGCAATAGGCACCTGGTAGAAGAGACCGCATGCCCCGCTAGTCTTTTGACTGAGACAATGATCAACAGTAATTTCATGTCCGTTATTGAACTCTTGACTGGACTGTGGACAAGAGGCGTGTACACCGACACCATTCTTAACAGACTTGGCCCAAGAAGTATGATTCAAGTATGTTCGCATTTGCTCCGGCTGGGGGTTGGTCTTGATGTAAGATACGAAATCGTCTCTTTGATTTTTGGTCTAGTCAATGTTGGATGTGTTTAACTGATGCTCGACATTCGATCGAAACGGTCCTATGGTCGCCAATTTGTCGATTGTTATGTTGTATTGGCCATGTTGGAGTTCCACGTATGTAATTCTTGCCATTTCCTCGGCTGTCACATTCCAGTATCCGAGGCTTTCAATATAGCTACTTGAGCAAGACGAAATCCCGCCCGAGCTTGACGAATGTGCGTAACACATCCAATCATATCCGAGATGATGTTGTAGTTCAAACTGAGTATCTTTGATGGCGAAATAGTCTTGACTCATATTTTTTGATGGATCCATCGCTGGTATGCCACCCGGATAGCCATATCCAGCGAGCATTATCCCATCGCCAGTCATTGGCTCATCTGTCACAAGGATCAAGCTGCGACGGTCGGAGAGATAGCTTGTCGCGTATGCATTGACACAATCTTCCTTGTTAAGGTATTCAAATGTACCATTAAAGATATCTCTTCGCAGATTGGTGACATTCCAAGTAAGTATATCCTCGGAAAAGCAGTTCTGTGTCTCGTAGTATGAAGTAGGCACACTTGCATTTGATACGAAGTCGAGTGGAGCAACAATTACCGGATAACTATTCGCACTGACAGAGGAATAAACAACGGAGTTATACCTAAATATATAGAATGATCAGCCACTGTCTCAAACCCCACGTCTTCCTGTGCTCAACTTACACTATCTGCATAATCATTGATGTAAGCAACAGAAGGCCCCACAAGATCTGTCTAGATCTTTTCATATTGCGAAAGTTTCGCCAACTAGCAACGCCAATCGAAAGCCATGTACCTTTGGCGTGGGCCTTGTCGACCTCTGAGCGAGAAGGGGCCATGAGAATCGTACAGCAATAACTGCTTGTCGCAGTCATCGTCACACTGAGAATATTAATGAGCAAATGAAAGCCTATCTTGCTATACTGTGCTGTTTTGCAATCGCCCTGATATATTGCGATTGATCCGAAGCCCTTGTCACCATATTTTGAGGCCGAAACACCAACCGCCGCGATCGTGAATATGATGTTTATAGTCAAGACTGCAATATTTCCCCACATACACCATCGCACGGGATCTTGCCATCGTGGCTTCGTTTTCAAAATGGTTGCATCGTCAAGGTAAGTTGATGTGCAAAATTCTTGAGGCAGCTCAGCTTTGGCTAGCGCAGGTTGTTGAATCGTATCTGGCTCAGAAATTGACGGGGATGACCTGGAATGCCTGACAGGTCAATCTATCTGGCCAAAAGAAGATCGTGAAAGCAGAAATCCAGAGCTAGTACATACCCCAATCGCGTGCTCTCCGTTATTGCATGCCATTCGTCAGGTAACTCATTCTGAGATTGAGTCTCTTGATCATGGTCGTTGTGGTCTTCATTGACGGGTCTATATTGTATAGATGAGGACATCCCGCCAAGTCTTGACTGTTGGAGTGTCTTAGATTAAAAAAGCTGGGCGGGGGGCTTCTGTTTGTTGCTCTACATCTCATGTTCTGATTGCGGCCTTGGGGACGGCACACCCAGCCTCCTTTTTTCCGTGTGGGGTGAAGTAACCAATAATGAAGTCGTAGCCCATGATTTGGCCCCCAAAATCTGGAGGCTAATACACGCTAACGGGTCCATCTCAGACGCTCGTCCCGCGCACGTGCGCCTTTCGCAAGCAAGTTTTGTCCATATGTAAGTGGATAGATGACTGCCAAGTACAGGGTAATCGCCCAAAGTCTCCACGGACTGCCCTCAATCTTCATATATATCATGTCGCTAGGGAATTTCAGATCTATTTCAGGCAGAGACATATCAGAAGATAGCTACAAAGTCGGGCACGTAGCTACATATCAAGTGGCCAATGCGTTCTCGTGCAGCTGCGTGAGGTGGGTGGACTACTTCAGGAAATTAACCCGTTGCTCTTACGGTGCAGCCACCAGATTTTGGCTCAATCATATTTATTGCCTACGGTAAAATAGCTCCGAAATGTCGTTCAGGTGTCAAAACCTCCCTCGCAGAAGCTCTGGGTACTCCGAAGTTGCGGAAGCCACGTCTGCAGCATAACTAGCGGGCTTGCAAACTTCGTGCACCTTCTTTTTATCACCACCCCGTTTGTTTGTGAGGGATCTCGCTGTAATTTCACGGATCAGCCAGGAACGAGTGCCCGCATGCTGAGCCATCCCAATTGTCTATGTAATGATAATCGGCTCAGATCCATTGTGGGGATATCAGCCGCCGGCGCCAAGCGCCCGCTCAGACAAGGCTCATTGGCGAAGACTGTTTGAGCCTCCCGGGGCCTCGTCAGATGATGGTTGGAGCTCGTTGAGATGCAGGATCACATCCTGGTAAGCCACGGTCTGCCTTGCCCGTCTTGGTACCAGCGGACCTGGGCCGGAGGCACCTCGGTGCAGCCGATGTGAAATTCGAGGAGATTCTCCGGCAACTCTGCCAGCGATCCCGTCGTGTCGATGGGTCTTGGAGTATAACTAGTGACTTTTCTCGTGGGCTTTGGGGATACATGTAAAGTTGGATGGCCAGAGGGGGTTTTGCATACGCCGCTAGCTTGGAACGGCTTGCAACTCCGATAAAACAATGATTGCGTTTTTAGAAAGACAAGAATTCCCACAGACGAGCTGCTCAAGGCCATGGGTGATGAACATAAGCTTCGCTAGATACCGTATCATACCAGATGCATTTTACAACGTCCCTCAACTAAGTGTGGCTAGGACAATGGCGGGTTTACACGAAGATCTTGGCGATGGGGCCAGAAGAGAGAGTGTGAGTGTGTACCGGTCAAGGCGATTTCGAGAACGACTGTATATGATCCTTTCACATATGTGGCAATTACACATATGTTGATAATACACTTGTGTGACCAGCTAAGGATATACTTGTAGTAGGGAGAGACAAGACTTTCTCTTCACCAAACGCGCTACACACGTAGAACAGCAAGTTGACTTAGAAGGCAGAATTAAAACCAAACTTGGGTTCAGTGCTGTCATATTTCTACAGCGCTTCAGGTTCAGTAAGCTGACCCAGAGTGCAGGCTCAGAGTGCCAATACAGTATCTTCTGCTACAGTACTGTAGTATATATATACATATTCGTACTATATTTTGCATCCAGTCCTTACAGGCTATGAGGTCAATGGCTCAACTTTCTTGCTCTGCTGAGCTACAGTTCTACTTTCCCATATGTATGTTCCTCGTTAGCATTACAGTGCTAGGACGTGGGGATCCCATTAATAGGCAGTAGGAGGGTAATCAAGCTGTGAGTGGTAGGATAGATCATGGAGAATACGCAGAAAGGCAAAGTAATGTCTCTGAGCAGAGTAAAGAGAAGCGCTAACCGCTTTCAGCCAACTATGCCCTGCATCCGTACCCCCATTGACAACCAATAACGTAGACACGCCGTCATGACTTTTCATAAGATCACATTCTCAAGATATAAATCTGTAGGTGTGATAGTGTCAAGGCCCGAAAATATTACCTTAAGATGGTGCAATTGAATGTTAACGGCGATCTGACTCCCTCGTTATACCCTTCACCCGTTATGGCTGGTGACAACAATCCCAAACTGGCGGTCCTCATTGACGCGGACGATGCGCGATTCTCAATTATCAACCTGCTTCTCTCCGAAATCGCAAAGTACGGAGCAGCACATGCGAAATGAGCATATGGAGACTGGAGCAGCCCCAACCTGAAGAGCTGGAAGGACAAGCTCCTTGAGCAATCGATTCAACCAATCCAGCAGTTCGCGTATACCCACGGCAAGAATGCGACTGACTCAGAACAACAGGACAGAATGGGTATGTACTGTAACATCAACCAGAAAATGATGGCTTGTGCATTATGCGAGTCAAGGCGGATTATTTGTTGCGCTTTCTTCCGAGGCATAAGCAGGTGGCGCCAGTACGCTTAGTCAATCTCGCAGAAAGCAAGTGCTGTTCAGAATCGCGAACTTGCGATTTGCCCGCTAGCATTGGTGGCTTATGTTATCATGCGGATAAAACTTAGACCGGTCATCCGTACACTGGGATGGTTCCCATTCTGCCTCTTCACCTAGGCGTCTGGTACACTCGGATTCGAAATTGCCTTCCATGACAACTACCGATACTTTTGTTTTGGAACCCTCTGCCAAGAAAGGCCCTTCAATGACAGTAAAGAAAACCAAGGGTCAGGCTCCGCATCACCGCTCAAAGAAGTATAGCCGCCTCTAGTACTGGCCTAGTTTTAGGGTCCGAGATGGTTTCTCTGTGTAAAAGATGGAAGGAAATTTCGAATTTAACTGTATCTCCCAACATCATGTCTGCGTGGTCAGTTCTGCTTTCTGCTGAAGTACTGGTATGTATACTGCCAGGAAGACCGAAAGAAAGATGCTGATGGGTTTTCCGCCGCCAGGTTTCCCCCAACCAATCCCACGTATACCGCCGCCATGCTACCTCCTCGAGCGTGAGTGCATTATGACTCCCCATTCGACACCTACATACTGATGACTTTTAGTTCGCACAATCATTCGCCATGCATCTCGCAGCATTTGCAAGCCTTGAAAAATCAGGAAGGGAGAAGATAATCGATGAGGCACCGGCCGTTCTCTCCTGCGACGTGAAGGGGCAGGGTTCAATCAAGCAACCAGACCTGGTGGCCCCCTTGGCTGCGAGCCTTCTCAACATAGGTTCGTCTAATAAACCCCAAACATATTTTGATTGGGACAAACGGACTTGTCCCTAGGTGATGCTTAGATTACATTGTGCCTGGTGGACTCTTGATCGAGGAAATAGTATTTCTGACACTGATTGAAAGGCGCCAATCCATCGCAGCCCCCTTGGGGCTCTTCTCCATATGACATGGATTTCTCCCCATGGCTGAATTTTGATGACACTCCTGTTGAGCCAATGGAAATAGAAGTAATTGAGCCGGTGGGCGGCTCGGAAGCAACTGCTTTCGCATTCGAAAAAGAGACAACCTCCAATCCATGTGGTTTATGCCTACCATTTCGCGTATGGGAAGTGGATTTCCCAACCAACCATGGCCTTATATAGTAAACCCAATGCCGATGGCTCCTACCCCTGCCAAGTCAGATCCACAGCTATGCAGAACGGTCTTCCACCTGTCATCACTCGCGTTTGCCAAGAGTCGCGTAACGTTGCCTTCGAGTCAGGGGGTATCCCACCAGATGATTTCTATGACGATATACCAGATGATGCTGCCTGGATGTGCGCTACAACGGATGATGTGGCCGACACGTTCTGGATAGACTCCAAGCGAGGTTCTGCACATCTTAATTGGCTTCCCCACTATGAAGCAATTTACGAAGACTGCTCCGGTAGTTCATTAGCCTTGTTTGCCTGGCAAAGTCGTCAGGTAGTCGGTACTCCCTCAATTATGGGCGGGTGGTTCTCTGAGGACTGCGATCACGAAAAAGAGAGATTTGATGTTCTCTACCAGATGCCCAGCTGCTGGGTTATAATGCATCTTTTTATTGTCCATGCTAGCTCCCGAGAAGCCGCACAGTCTGGCTTATTTGGACTACTAGGTGATGCGCCTGTACAAATTATCCCCTTGTCTGATCGGGAGAAGATAAATGCTCTCTACAGATTTGCTGATCAATTGTCCTCTCCTGAGTGTCTTGAAAGGTTGTCCCCAGAATCACTCAATCTGCAGTTCAAAGACAACATTATCAACGAAATGGGATCGGAAAGGTTACTGTCGACAATGCATCCGGCTATTATGTTCCGTGTTTGTGTATTAAAGTGTAATAGCTACAACTAGGCCGCGGATGCCTAAGCTGATGCCATCCGCGTCAGGCATCAACAATGGTAACAATCCAGGTTCGTTACAGCGATGTTGTTTCTAGTGCTATTAGTATTTATCTTAATTATCTCTGTTGATAAGGTATGTCTACTTTTACCAACTGTCTAGCTACTAACCCGTGGCCAGTTATTGAATGCGTAATAGTGATCAAACTTTCCTGTTGGAGAATTAGTGAAACAAAAGTGTTGAGAATGCTATCTAGGAGTTTCGTATTTTTAAAGTCTGCCGTTATCATCCAAGTTCTACTAAAGTAATTGCTAACTTACACTCTTACCAAGCATTTACTAAGACACCTACTGACTTGGTAACTATCTGAAATTCATAGATGATGGTCAACTTAGGCCTAAGGCTACAAACATGTGATCTGTCATATGTGCCCCCGCAACAACTTTTCACACGAAAGTGATTAAAAGACTGCCAATCCTTTCAATTACCGCAGCACTTACATACTGTCTTAAAGCTCATACAATCCTAAAGACTTGAAAAATGCCAAGCTTACAAGATCTTCCCAACGAACTCCTTACCCATATCCTGTCCTTTATCAGCGAGAATGCCCCGCCTCCTGAACATGCGCTTGCAACGGGCGACGACCATGACGAGAAAGTCGACATACAAAATCTATGCCTTGTTTCGCGTACTTTGTGTAAGGTAGCTCAGCCATTTCTCTATCACACCTTTTACACGGACGGACTGCTAGGCCACCTAAGCTCAGTAATATCCTTTGCAAGAACCATCTGTCAACGCCCAGATCTGGCAAAGCATGTAAAGAATTTGGCTATCGTACCATCCGAAGCTCACACGATCCGTTGCCTACCGCATGGAAAAAAACTCACGGCCGAAGAAAAATTCCTTTTCAAAAGCGCAATTCAAGACCTCGACCTAGGCGCCGAAGAGCAGTTTTGGGTTCAAGGCATGGAGGCCACAAAACTCGACATTTTTACCGCTATTCAAGTCGCAAAGACACCAAATCTTTCAGATCTAAGTCTGGCAGCAGGGCAACCATCCCTCCTCAAACCGTTTGGTCATCTCTTTGCCCGAAACCCATTGTTCTTATCCAGTCTCAAATCCTTCTGGATTGAATGTGAAGACCCGTTCACCGCATACCCCATCGGTCAATATGAGAAGTTCCTCACTCTTCCCCAACTCAAGACTGCGCATTTTGAACTAGGCGATCTTAATGGCGATTCGTTTCCATCTAGCTGAACCCCCGGGACATTAGGACTGGAGGATATCGTATTCAGCCAATGTCACATCGATGCCAGTGGTCTTCAAAAGCTTATGAAAGCTTGCAGGGGACTGAAGTCGTTTAATTACATGAACTTCGAGTCAGCCCCAAGTATGCAGCGTGCCAGAATAACGATTCAAAACCCACGTGCCGAGTTTAATGCCGCGGAGGCCCATGAAGCTATCCTTTTACACAAAGACACCCTCGAAGCCTTCTGTCTCAACTATCATCGAGATACAATGGCCAGGGATATTTGGGAACTTGAGCGGCATATCTCCAGTCATGTCAACATTGGGTCTTTCCGCGAATTTTCTGTTCTCAAGAAGATTCAAATATCACACGCCATTTGTCCCCTGCATCCGGAATTACCTAGATGTATCAAGGAATTCACCGTCGATGACTGCGAATTGTCTTTTCAAAAGGAGATCCGCAACATCGCGAAGGATTGTCGGAAAAAGCTCTATCCTGACTTTGTGAAGTTCAAGCTTCTTACCTCGGATGTCTCGCAACCTATTATGCTTCCCGGACAGCGTATACCAGACAAGGGGACTCCGCAAGATATCTTCATTCAGCACCAACAACTGTTCCAGCCATCTAGTGTTGATTTTCAGATCTATCCATACAAGAAGCCGGATTTTGACAGCGACTTGGATGACGACTTTGATGATGATGGAGAGTATGACGGTGAGGATTGGTATGATGAAATTGAGCAGGGACCAGAGGGCCTCATCCGGCATATGCAACGAACCGGAATGGGACCTATGCATATTATCAGGTCGATGAATCGGCATCGTGCAGATGGCAGTGCTATTCCGCCATGGGAGGAAGAGTAATTAATTAACCCGTTCAATCTTTCTTTCGGATTTCATCATTATTTGTTACGATGGAGAGCAATTGACACTTTGGAGGGTTCCATTCGCCCAACCACATAATTGCACTAAAACCCCAATAGAATGATATAGATGCCCCTATTAAACAGACTTATTGTTCCGAACGATCCATGGCTTTGGGGTACCCGACGGAGGGAGTTGTTCCTTGTAGACCAATTGTTCCCCGTCAACTCTTTCGCGAACGGTCGTATCTCGTGCGTAGCGGGCAGGTCCTTCATTCATATGGAGCTGGAGACCTCTCACTAGGAAACTATATCTGTCAAACCATGACACACAAAAGCTTGGCATTCATATGAAAGTAGGGCGATGACGTGGAGCCAGAGAGAAAAGTCTGAAACCGGCATTAGACGAGAAGGCGAAGCGGCCTATCTCAGCCAATGTTTGCCTTGAGACTTTGTGATGCGGACTGATGTTCGAAACGAGTCTAATAAAGCTCACGGGGCATTATAAGTGGTATTACGTGATTGGTTCTAGGCTATTCCTTGCTCCACTTTGGAGAAGGATAATCCCGTGGCCTATCGTAGGAACTGTTCTATCGGGGGAAATATTCTGAATGAGATATGCATTTATTAGATTTCGTTTATCAGGAATAAAACTGCTCCATGAAGTCTTGATCTAGTCGGTTCAAGAAAGATTCTTTGTTGAATCCAGGACAATGGGAAAGCATTTGATAGACAGTTCTCGATCAGCAAAAGTTATCGTTCCAAAGTCGGCCTTCGGCTGTTTGGGTGAATTGCAAGGCCACCTGATGAGCCTCCCGTCGGACCTCAATGCCCCCGTAGTTCTCAGCAGTATATGAAATGAAGGCCTCTTTTAGTTCTGCCGTTGCATCAGCGTTCGCTGCGAGAGTTGCCGCTGTATTGATCTCCTTCCACTTGAGCTTCCCTTCCATGGCCGACTTTTCTTCCCGCCCCTGCCGGACAACATTGAAGGTGAAGGGACAAGACCACAAAGAGCGCCGGTAGTGCTGCCGGTCATCACCATGGAAGAGGTAGAGCGGCAGTTGCTGGCAACGAAGTCTTGGAAGGCGCCAGGTGAGGACGGCCTACCGGCAATAGCGTGGAAGATGACATGGCCCACGGTCAAGCATCGGCTCCTTAAGCATACATTTGTAGGCAAAATGAATATGTTTCTTTGGGAACTTTCATGCCCGATATGATGGACTGCCTCAAGAATGTTGTTGAACTACAGACACGAGAAATAAGTACCGCTTGAAGCAGAATGCCACTAGTACATCATTCTGCCGTGAATCAGTTCTAACTTTGGGCCAAATCCGTTCCATTATTTTTTGTCTGCGGTTTTGATTTTTCAGGCCTAGTACATCATGACTGCTGACTTTATTTATACATTAAACGTGCATTTACTCTTTTACAAAATTCTGCCTGGCTCTGGATTCCTCCATAACCTGCCTGACGGAACGATGGTACTTTGCTAGGATTTAGGGTGTTTCCTATCTTGAGCATCTCCTCCACGATATCACCTTCGCGTACTTGTATCATATCTATTAGCTTACGAAACCAAGTCATTCGTCTTTTGTGCCAACTTTTATTTTCAAAATTGGCAAATTTTATTCTATCTCGGAAGCATTCGTGCTACACCCAGAAAGCGTATCTGGCCATCTGCGTTGACAAACAGGTTGCAAGGCTACTAGAAGGACTTACGCATATAACATTGTCCACAAAAGCGATTATTTTTGTAATCCACTCCGCGATTCTACTGTTCCGTTAGTACATAGTCGTGTATTGAATTCGTTGTTGTTACTTACTTTAATCAGCTGTTTTCTGTCATACCTTTCTTCTAGTTCTTTTATCTCCTTATCGTGCTTTCTTTTCAGGAGTATCATCCACTGAGATTTGAGATCTCCTAAGCTTCGGTTCGTCATAAATGAAAATCCTTTTCCAGTATCTCAATAAACTCGTCCTCCTCATCTAGTATTTCCAAGACATCATCATTTGCAAGCTTAGTCGGTTTGTGAATACCATAGGCTCTGGAAGCCACACCTTTCCCTCTATGGCAGCAGACATGCGTGATGTCGACCATGTCGGCCTGTGTCCTGCGGATAAATGATAGAAGCATTTGTTTTGCAGCTTCATAACCTCGAAATTCTTCGACGATTGTGAGCCACTTAAACGCCCACATAAATCCAGGTGGGCTCTGCAACGTATTTGAATCAAACCGAAAACAAAACATTGAAGATGTATGGCAGCCATTGCTATCAGACACACATGGGCAGGCACAATTGTCAGGAAGAAATATGTCAGCCCCCGCGGACAAGTATAGCTTGATTGAATCAATAGTATCCCAAACCAACAAGCTGAAGTCTCCTAAATGCGCAATGAGATTTGAAAGAACAGTGCGTCCGTCTCGGTCAACGTGATCTACATTGCTCCTATTCTCAAGGCAATGTTTGACCAATTGCGCATTTGGATGCTGCGCGATAGAATATGTTGCAAGTTTTCCGTCACTATCTGGTTGATTGAACCCCCGAAAGCCATGACGAACGAGAGCCCGCGCCTCATTTTCATGCCGAACATGGTGTAGTAGATTGTTATGACTTGTGCCTGTGTAGACATCGTGAAATATAAAGTTCACATCTTCGCAAAGAGCAACCAATTTCTCGAAATATGTCGCTCTTTCTAAGTCGTCAATCCATGGACTTCGAACAGTTGAATAAAAGTAGACTGCCTTTTCATATAAACCATTGTCATCTTCATCATAGGTATCTTCATCCTGTAATTCAACACATATCACATTCACCTGGGCAGCGGAATTTAAAATTCCTATCATAACAAAGCAGGAAGACAAAGGTGCGGATCCCGGGAACTTTCTGAGCCGGGATCCGGTGTTCTAGACGGGTGTCTCCGAACGGAAAGCAAAACCTAGTCTGTTATAGTTCCGGGGCTTGCAAATCCACTAGTGCTCTTGAATCATCTTAATGAAGGCAAAAGTGAGCATAAGGAAGTCCTTCGTGCACAATCCACAAGTCTGGTGGGTCCCGAGCCAATTTTGACGGGTCGAGTGGGTTTAGAGGGTCGAAACCCCCGGTCCGATTAGTTCCTTACTACGGGTAGTTCCTCATTGCTAGCTTTTTTCGGGTTTCCATGGATCGTGCTTAAAGCCTTGTGCGGTGTCCTTTGCAATAATCACGCACTCCTCTGAACATGGCGGCTGACTCTTTCGCAATATAGTGTCTATCGGAAACCATGCCAATATGGGGGGATTCCAAACTCGTTCTTGCTTGGTTATCAACTTCTCTAGTCACGTAGTAGCTAAGTAATAACTAGAGTAAAAGAATGACAATATGGGCGGTTCCAATCCGGCGAGAGCTATCTACTGTACCACGTAGCTGGTTCAAAACAATATATTGTACAAAAGAAATAGCAGGATATAAATACATAGTAAATTAAGAATGGAGAAGGGGCGTAAGACTGCACTCAGCATGGGGGTCGTTCATTAAGCCGCATACCCAAAGGGTAAGGGCTGGGAGTCATAAAATAGTGTCAAATAACCCTCAGTCGACAACTGGCCCTTTGTAGACGGATTGAAAAATATCTCCCGGTCATCAATGCCATTCCCTGAGCCAGTGAACACATCTAAATTCAAGTTCACGGTGTCACTTTCGGTGGGATATTGGAGCATGGGGCTGCTCGTCTGAATATCATTATACAACAATCCGGCGTGAGTCGCAGGGTCTGGCATATGCCCATCCAAATTGATACCGGGATGCAACTGAGATGGGATATTGAGACTACCGACATTGGGGAAATCATCCTGTATCGATATCGATGATGGGGTGTTTTCAGCTTCAGTATTCTGTGTTTGATCACTCGTTGGTGATAGGATATTGCTGGGAATAAGTGGCAGAGCCGGGGCTGAGGAGCAGTTGTGAGAACTGCCAATGGAAGAATGTGGTCGCTGCATTTGTCGGTTGTTCTGATCTTGTAGACTTTGTTGGTGCATGGAGGTTTGTCCACTCTCTTGGGAAGTTGTGCTTTCAGATTGAGGTTGGTTCAAGGACCCTAGGCGAGAGAGAATATCATGAACCAGAGGCAGACCGTTGGGTCCACAGCTCAGTGGTTCTCCAGGCCAGCCATCTCCAGCCTGCACATGTCGATATAGCTCTCTGAGGCCATGGATAAGCCAACCTTGCTGCTCTTCTAAAAAGGTTGTGTATCTGTAAAGTCAATTAGGGTTTTGCTCTATTGAATATTGACCAGGTAGGTTACTTACCCCTTAGGATATACCTCTTCTCGATGTTTCTTCCGATCACCAAACATGCAATTGGCATTTTCAGCTCGGCATTTTTGACAAGGACTGCTTCCATCACACTGAAATTGATTAGACCAAAGGAGAAACAGACATCACACCGCTACATACCTTTGTCTTCTTTCTTCTACAGCGATCACAAGCCTTTTGTACTCTCGAACGAGCACCGTCCGTGGAATACGGCGAGTCTCTCGACACTGCTGGCTTCGTGGTATGACGTGGCATAATTACAAAAGCAGTCTATACAAACTTACTTTGTATAACAACAAGTAGTTTGTGTTCTTTACCAAAGTAAGAACTAGGCTTATTTGTTAAACCCCACTAAATATCGGACTGACAGAATTTCGAAAGTAAGGAATTTCAGCATGCAAGCATCCGAGAGTGGACTAGGAATAACCCATAGAGATATAAGGGAGGCGACGAGATGGTGGCGGATCGCACCCGTGCCCATGGACCGGATTTTTTGCGGCTAAGACTAAAGAGACTGGACTGTTAAGCTAACTACTAAGGTATGGGTCTGGTATGCCCCTTTTTTCAAGATTGAATTTTCCCCCTTTCGGATATTGTTTTATTACGGCTTTGTTAAAATTTCTAATATCCTAACTAACATTACACAAAAATATGCAATGACTAAACTTTTAGTGGTCGATGATTCTGCAACGGGACATACCGTTAATGAAATGCTTGTGTTAGATTTACTTCAGTAAGCAGGAAAAGGAAGCAGGGTATTAACTTATAGTCCTTTCTCAATAAGATAGGACTGGATACAGGTCAAAGAGCATTGTGCTTGGTGAAAGAAAGCGGCGGTGAATGAGTTTATAGTGATATAACCTAGTCTCCTTTCAAACATGCAGTCGCATTATTTTGTGTGATAGTCGCGTTGACAAAGGGATGGATATTCACATGCACTAGAGTAGAATAAATTACATTTAGATGTTTGTTGACCAATCACAGCTCTTCCAGAGGGATATTTCAGCCGGAAGTGTGGCATCCGAGCGTAATGGGCGCGTAAATTTCGGAGATCTATCAAACCTACGGACCGTGAACGAACCGCCGCCGAACCACATGGCCGGAAACAGCCACTGCAGCTGACCCACAATAAAGCTTTGGTATGGACCTATAACTCGTTGATGGTCGTTTTTGGTGGATCTACCAGTGCTGAAACACCGGTCGTCCGGATGTGGCGCTCCTATCTCTATCTTTGTGGTCCCTGGTAAATATGTGCGGAACTAGTGATGGAGATGTTCGAGTGTCCACAGGAAATCTCCATAATATGATTAGCCGAATCTCAGGCTTCTCGGTTCGTGATAGCCCCGGCCCTGGAGTATTGATGTGAAATGCCGGACATGGAAGCTAGCGGCTCTGGATTGATTCATCAGCTAGTTTGGTAATCAAATAACTGCCGTTGATCTCTTATAAGGATTAAAGACCCACATAGGTCTTGTCTATTCTTCTGGAAGCAAGTCTAGTGCATTGAATCTTTATTCATCATGTCGGTCTTGGGGGCAATCCCCTCCATGGATACGCAGCAGCAGCAGCGTCTGACAACCGGTGAATCAAGACAACATTATGCTTCATCTACTACGCTCCACAATGATGCCAAAGAAGAAAAGGAACCTGAGGTTGATATGGAGGACGAGGTGGAGGAGATGGTGAGGCAACTAACCCGCCACTCTACTCATTTCTCCTCGGCCAATGCAGTCAACCCTTTCTTTGAGGAGAACAAGGAAACCACCTGGCATCCCGATAGTCCTAATTTCAGGACAAAGGATTGGATTCGGTCTTTAATCGCCGCTCAGTCGCAAGACCCGGAGCGATTCCTCCAACGCTCTGCCGGTGTTGCGTTCAAGAATCTCTCCGTTCATGGTTTTGGAAGTCCCACCGACTATCAAAAGGACGTTTTCAATTCTCTCCTGAGTATCGGCGGTCTCGTTCGTAACCTTGTTGGAAGTGGAAAACAGAAGGTTCAGATTCTCGACAACTTCAATGGACTTGTCAAAAGTGGAGAAATGTTGGTGGTTTTGGGTCGTCCTGGAAGGTGAGTTTGCCCACCCAATATGTGAGTGATCTTGGTTGAGTAGAACGGCTCTAACTGTTCATTAGTGGCTGCTCAACATTCCTCAAGACAATCTCTGGTGAGATGAACGGTATCTATGTCGACGACCACAGCTATTTGAATTATCAAGGTATGCAACAGCGCCCAAGATATCAGATGTGACTCAATCAACCAACACATGATAACAGGAATCTCGGCCCCAATCATGCAAAAACAGTTCAAGGGAGAGGCAATTTTCAGCGCTGAAACTGATGTGCATTTTCCTCAACTTACGGTCGGTGATACTTTGACATTCGCCGCCATGGCACGTACACCACGCACGCGTTTCCCCAACTTGACGAGAAAGCAATACGCCGAGCATCTTCGTGATGTCGTTATGGCCATGCTTGGACTTCGGCATACATTCAATACCAAAGTTGGTAACGACTTTGTGCGTGGTGTTAGTGGAGGTGAACGGAAGCGTGTTAGTATTGCAGAGGCTATTCTCAGTGGAGCTCCTCTTCAGTGCTGGGACAACAGTACGCGAGGTCTTGATAGTGCCAACGCATTGGAATTCTGTAAGAACCTTCGCTTGATGAGCGATTACGCAGGCACCACGGCCTGTGTGGCGATCTACCAGGCTTCGCAGAGTGCCTACGACGTAAGTTGGAATTGTCGATGTTACCTGATATGCTCTCCACTAACCTTCATCGACCCTGATAGGTCTTTGACAAGGTCGTTGTTCTGTACGAAGGCCAACAAATCTACTTCGGCCCGACTGGCGAGGCTCGTGATTTCTTCACCACTATGGGCTTTGACTGCCCGTCGCGGCAGACCACTGCCGACTTCCTCACCTCTCTAACTAGTCCGGTTGAGCGCAGAGTAAAGCCAGGATACGAAGCAAGAGTGCCTCGGACACCGCAGGAGTTTGCCCAGCGCTGGCAAAATAGTCAGGAGTGTGCCCGTCTTCTGCAGGAGATTGACGGCTTTGACAAGAAATACCCCATCGGTGGTGAGTCCTTCACTACTTTTAGTGAAGCTCGTCGCCAGATGCAGTCAAAGCAACAGTAAGCCAAGCCACCAGCATTCTATGCGTATTTTGGCAGTGCTAATTATCATCCCCTAGGCGTATCAAATCTCCCTACACGCTTTCGATTTACGAGCAGATTTACCTCAACCTAGAGCGTGGTTTCCAGCGTCTCAAGGCTGATATGAGCTTGTTCTACTCGGCTCTCTTTGGCAACTTCTTCCTCTCTCTCATCCTTGGTAGTGTGTTCTACAATCTTGCATCCGATACCTCCAGTTTCTACTCGCGAGGAGTTCTGCTTTTCTATGCCGTTTTGCTCGCTGCGTTTGCCAGTGCGCTGGAGGTAAGCCACCCCATTATCTCAAGCGCATTCTTGATGGGGATCTAACAATTATCATAATAGATCTTGACTCTTTATGCTCAACGACCAATTGTGGAAAAGCAATCTCGATATGCCTTCTACCATCCTTTCACGGAAGCTGTTGCATCTATGCTGTGTGATCTACCGTATAAGTTCGCAAATTCCGTGTCGTTCAATCTTCCACTTTACTTCATGGCCAACTTGAAACGTGAGCCAGGCGCCTTCTTTATCTTTTGGCTCTTTTCCATCGTGACAACATTGACCATGTCAATGGTCTTCCGAACATTTGGTGCCGCATCACGTTCTCTGGCTCAAGCTCTGGTTCCTGCGGCTCTACTCATTCTCGGTCTTGTGATTTACACTGGTTTCATCATTCCCACGAAAGACATGTTGGGATGGTCTCGTTGGATGAATTACATTGATCCAATTGCTTATTCATTTGAAAGCATGATGGTCAATGAGTTCCGCGACAGAGAGTTTCAATGCTCGTCATTCGTTCCTTCTGGAGAGGGATACGAAAACGTGGATATCATCAATACTATCTGCAGCACTGTCTCATCAAAAGCGGGAGAACGCTACGTTAGCGGAGATGCCTACCTTGAGACTGCGTATGCTTATACCAACGACCATCTCTGGCGTAATCTTGGTATTGTTATCGCGTTCATGATCTTCTTTATGTTCGTTTACCTCATCGCAACTGAATATATTACCGAAGCAGCCTCCAAGGGTGAAGTTCTTCTTTTCCGTCGGGGCCGTCAGCCGAAGGCCCAGGCGCCTGATTCTGAGACCACCGCAGACGCAACCTACCGGGCGGAAGAGAAGGGTGAGGGCTCTGGAGCTAATATTCAAAGACAGACTGCCATTTTCCAGTGGCAAGATCTTTGCTACGACATCAAGATCAAAGCCGAGGAGCGTCGTATCCTTGATCATGTGAACGGATGGGTTAAGCCCGGTACCGCGACCGCATTGATGGTAAGACACTATCCTCGCATAGTGTGGTAGCTCGCTAAACATTTACTAGGGTGTTTCTGGTGCAGGAAAGACTACACTGCTTGACGTTCTTGCAACTCGCGTGACTATGGGTGTTGTGACTGGCGATGTCCTGGTCGATGGCCGTCCCCGAGACGACTCATTCCAGCGCAAGACTGGTTATGTACAACAGCAAGATGTCCATTTGCCTACTTCCACGGTGCGCGAGGCCTTGAATTTCAGTGCTTTGCTCAGACAACCAGCCCATCTCAGCCGGAAAGAAAAGCTCGACTACGTTGACGAAGTTTTGGAGCTGCTTGGTATGCAAACATACGCTGATGCAGTTGTTGGTGTTCCGGGCGTAGGTACGTTATTATATACAATAAGGGATTATCCTCCCTTAGCTTTAGCAGTTCCTGACAATTTTTAGGATTGAATGTTGAGCAGCGTAAGCGCTTGACTATTGCCGTGGAACTGGTTGCCAAGCCCCAGCTATTGCTTTTCCTTGATGAGCCTACGTCTGGTTTGGACAGTCAAACCTCTTGGTCCATTCTCGATTTGATTGAAACCTTGACCAAGCACGGCCAGGCTATTTTGTGCACGATTCATCAACCTTCTGCCATGCTTTTCCAACGATTTGACCGGCTATTGTTCCTCGCTAAGGGAGGACGCACTGTCTACTTCGGCAAGATTGGGGAAAACTCTTCGATCTTGGCAGACTATTTCATGCGCAATGGTGGCCATGCTCTTAGTGAAGGCGAAAATCCGGCAGAATGGATGCTTGATGTGATCGGAGCTGCTCCTGGATCCCACAGCGATATTGATTGGCCTGAGACTTGGAACAACAGTGCTGAAAAGCGGGCTGTCCTTGACCACTTGGCTGAGTTGAAATCAACTCTTTCTCAGAAACAACCAGAAGACAACGCCGATACGGAACATCGTGAGTTTGCGTCTTCGACCAAAGATCAGCTTGTGCAGTGTCTATCACGGGTCTTCTCCCAATACTGGCGTACCCCCTCCTACATCTGGTCCAAGCTTGTTCTCTCAATTCTCACGGCTCTTTACAACGGATTCTCTTTCTTCCACGCAAAGAATACCCAGCAGGGACTGCAGAACCAGATGTTCAGTATCTTCATGCTCATGACCATCTTTGGAAACCTTGTTCAACAGATTATGCCCAACTTCATTATCCAACGATCCATCTTCGAAGTCCGCGAACGCCCATCCAAGATGTACTCGTGGAAGGTGTTTATGGCCTCGAATATTATCGTTGAGTTGCCTTGGAACTTCCTGGTAGCCTTGTTAATGTTCTTCTGCTGGTACTACCCGGTCGGCCTGTACGCAAACGCTGAACCGACTGATGCCGTGCATGAGCGTGGTGCGCTTATGTTCCTGTTCCTGTTGGTTTTCCTCTGGTTCACATCTACCTTCACGAATATGGTCATTGCCGGCGTGGAGACTGCGGAAACGGGAGGTAACATAGCTAATTTGCTCTTCGCCCTTCTGCTTCTGTTTTGCGGGTATGTCTTCTCAATCCCTATTTCTTGGTTTTCCATGTACTAACTTGTTCGTTTCTAGTGTAGTCGCTACCCCAGATGAGATGCCCGGATTCTGGATTTTCATGTATCGCGTTTCTCCATTCACCTATCTGGTATCGGGAATGTTGTCCACCGCCGTCAGTGGCACGGATGTCACCTGCAGTACCGATGAAATCCTCACCTTCAACCCTCCGGGTTCTCAAACCTGCTACGAGTACCTGAACGCTTATGCTGAACGGACTGGTGGATACATTCAGAACCCCAACGCAACGAGCTCATGCTCGTATTGTTCTATGTCGTCTACCGATACCTTCCTTGCCCAGGTTGACTCTTACTACAGCGATGCCTGGAGAAACTTTGGAATCATGTGGGCTTACTTGGTGTTCAACATTGTGGCTGCCCTCGGAATCTATTGGTGGGCACGTGTCCCCAAGGGAAGCAAGACCAAGGGAAGTGCCTAAAAAGCATTCTCCTTTCAAAAGCAGCGAGAGCAGCGTTTCGTTTCGACGGAACGTGATGTTCTGCATAGAATGTTGATATTGTCATCTTGCATATTTGGTACATGCGAAGGTATATATTGTGCATTTTATAGACTCGTTCATTTCACATTTTTCATAAACCCGCAGGTTTTTTTTTTATCTTTCTCCTGTTAGATAGTCGTTCTTTTGACCCTTTCCTTTCATTCTTGAGGCCTTTCGGCCTTTACACTCCTTACATTCTTTCCCGAGTTTCAGTATATAGAGCTCTTTCTATCCTTTCCAATACATGTTTTAGTTTCATCTGATACTTCCATGACTATCACCCACCAAAAAGCTTGACCCGCTTTATGTCTAAGTAACTTAGTATTTAGTTCACATGAAAAGGTCTTGATTAAGAATAGTAAGTCTAGAACCCAAGGCCAATACAATTGTCAGCACATCGGCGCCCGCCGTATCTTATCGCCGGAGGGCGCCGAGACGTTCTCCGCTTCTCCCAGAATCTCCACAGCTTTCGGCCTTCTTTCTTTACTATCAAATCCAAAGGATACAGTTCAACTCTCTCTCAGTCACTACTGTCGTCAATATACGCCATCATGGCACCGATTCTCACCTCCAATCCGACTCTCAAACTAACACCCGATCCTCTCACACCGATCAACTTCGCACCATTCGGCACAGCAATTTGCTCTCCCATCCCACGAGACCTCAATGTCGCTCCCCAGCCCTCAAACCTTCCACCATACAAGCCCAGCGCCAGTCCTGGCAAACCAAAACTCAGCCCTGAAATACTGCTGGCGAGGCATTCTGCCAATCACCTCGCCGGCCCTAATCCTCCCAGTCGACTGCAAATTTTGGAAGAGATCTATCTCGTTCGCCGGATGGAGGAAAAGTACTTGGACGGGGAGATCAGTGTGTCAACTTAGTCAAGAATGCGCAACCGGGTCCTGATAGGGGCACCACCCTTTTTACTCCGGAAACCACCCTGACTTAAGGATTTTGCTGCTTAATCATAATTACCGTATCTGTTTTACCCATCTCGAGTGCTTCTGCAAAAAGGACCCTATTAACAAGGCCATGATTAAGGGACCCATGTATATGGCAAATGCTCCTGTACACATTGACTTTAGTGGCGGTGTCTAAGCCTTTATATGACGTTTTCTAGACCAGCACTTGTCTCTGGCACTATCGTATAGACCAAAACTCCTTCATGCCTGCTCGGTCTTAGTCAATGCAACAAAAACAGGGAGAACACCATCTGACCTACCCCAAAATGAGACGAATGGGGAATTTTCCACCTGGGAAATAGAAATTCGAAATACCTGGGTCTTTCACATTTCATGCTACTGTAGCTCCTGGCTTGTCAACTGGAGGGACGAAAGGATATGCAAAGTAAAACAGATACGGTAATTATGATTAATCAGCAAAATCCTTAGTCAGGGTGGTTTCCGGAGTAAAAAGGGTGGTGCCCCCATCAGGACCCCCGCAACCAGTATGCTGACAAATCAATATAGACGGGAATACCCTCGTGGCAGTAATTGTCTACACAGGCTATATTCGTATAGCCTAGTATGCTGAGAAGACCAATAAGATCAAGCAGAATCAATATAATGTGGATTGAAATGATTGATTGATTAAAGATGCTCCGGGGACTGCTGTTGAAGGTCATCCCCTTGCCCTTACGGGGCTTGGCGATCCGTATGGAACAGTCTGTCCGTACGGACCGATACTCGGCGGTTGCTATGCTCGAGTTCATGAGTAAGCAAGATTATATACAAAAACATAGGAAATATGATGTCCAATGCGACCACTGATTAGCGGTAAATTATCCCTCCATAGGCTGACAGTAATTAACATTCACCCCGCAGAAATCCTCAACCAAGAAGACGAAGAGACCTTCAGGGCGGTGGAATGTCGTTCTCGGGGCCTGGATGTGCTTTTGTTAGGTTCTGAAAGGATGATTCGTATTATTACGTACCTCCTTGGTTACCTTGTCGATTGCAATGCTATCTCGTGCAAAGGAAGTATGTAACGATATTACAAAGTATAGTTTATAATTTCAAAAGTTTAGACGGAATAATTTCTGAGGCGATCTCTACTAGCAACTTTATACCTTCTCTACGTAAAACTTACGTATGCTCTATCCCGTGAGTAGCTAAAATAGGCCCCTATCTTGAAAAATTTCTAAACGTTAATAATATATCGATGCTAGATGTTTCTAGCAGAGAGTTGTACTATATACTCTAGTATAAGGATCCTTTATTGCTTAGATTAACTTCTCTCTAGTTCGTAGTAGGTTATCTTGATAACTAACTTTTAGTTTATAGAGATACTACGCCGGTAGAGATAGCCTATAAAATATTCTTAGCAAATAAGTAGGTATAAGGTATATAACTCTCTAACAATAATTCTCGCCTTAATATTTAGCCCGAGGAAGGTAGCTTACGTACGTTTGTAGCTATTCTAGACTCCGTAGATATATAGTAGGATCATAGGAGCAAAACGAACTTATAGCTAATTTAATAGTACCTAGGTATCGATAGGCTTAATCCTAGGATCCTAGCCCCTTAGGGATATAGAAATTAGCACTTAGAAGTTTGCCTTCCGCTCGATCCGTATAAGAACAATCTTACTAAAGTATAGTAGGACTTATAAAGACGAACTTCCTCCTTTACCTTTAAACCTTTTTATTTAACCTACCTTCTCTTACTGTTCCTTCTTCGCTCTAAGAAGAAACTTTCTATCTAATTTTGCTTAATCGACTTTTCAACTCTTAAACTAATATATAGTATTTAATACAAAAGAGAACGCTAATTACCCTTATAGTCTCGGAGGAAAAGATAGGGTCGAGTACGACTATAATAAATATAGAGGGTAAGTAGGATACTTAACGGTATTATATAAGGTAGGCCGGTAAGATAACCTATTAATACTTTTCTTTTACTTACTTTATCTTCACTTTTCGCTTACTTTTCGCTTACTTTACGTTTACTTTCTACTTTATATAGGTTACTATTCTATAGATCACTATTCCATAGATCGCGATAAAGCTCTATTCTACTTTAGGCTTAGTACCTTTACGCTTGCCTTGAGTCTACGTAGAGTAGCTATAGAGTAATATAATAACTAACCCTAAGTACTTATAAGACTAATTACCAATATGCCCTCTCAACTATTTCAACCACGTATAGGCTCTTTAGAGCCTCTTCAAGAACTCGACAGTCAAAAACGAATATTAAACGACAAGTTGAAGATAGAACGCAAGCGATTAAAGGCCCATAGATCCTTCAACCTCGAATACTAGACGCAAGCAACCAAGTTAGAAGGCCGAAGAATATGTTATTAGCGTTGGTTGAGGAACTAGGTCATGAGTACGATCCGCTTCTCCAAGGCGCGCGCTCCAGCTCCTCTATAGATCCCCAACTTCTTTTGGAAGCAGGAGCCAGATCCGTGAAATGCCATAAGCGACCATCTCTAAGAGACTTAGGGCTTTAAGAGGTCGACTCTGTTACGATGGCCAATATAATGGAGAAGTATTATGCGCGAAATGTAAAAGTAGTAACGTAGAGAAGGAATAATCATATATACGGGGATTGTTGATAATAAGGACCTAGATCACGTGATCCTAGACATATAATCCTCCGACCTCCGAATACCTACCCGCCCGTGTCCGGGTCAACCATCCTCCGATCCGACGTCATGCGTCACAGACTCGGATGCTCTGAGTATGGATGAGGAAGAAGCAGAAGAGGAGGAAGAAGAAGGAGATGACAATGATGAGTATGACAAGGAAACTGTTCCTGTATGAAGGAGCCTGGATGGTTTGCTCATGATGATGTTATGGATATCGCACTATTGCTACGGAGAAACCTACCAAGGGGAATGCTTAGGTATTATTTTTATTTGAACCAATTTTAGTACTTGTTTGAAATTATAAGCAACTCCAGAGATATAGAAGTAGTACTACCCACAGTATTCTAATCCTTGGACATATTTCGCCGAACTCCGGTATAGCGCCTGTAAGATTTACCCAAAAGGCGGGATGAGGCTGAGTCTCGGCAACCCCACAAACACAACCTCACACTCACACCACCCAACCATCCTTACCACCAAACCCCAATGCCTCCCCAAACAGACGACAAGCGCCAAGCTGCGCGCGAGGTTATTGACATCCTCGAGGAGATCTCCACCCTCCTTGTACGTACCCTGTGTCTCTGTCGGTCTAGCAATGGACGAGACAACGTCGAGTGTTGAGCTGACCAGCTTTAGAATACCCACCTAAATCGGACAGAGCTTTCTCTATGCGTGTCTATGATTGAGAATGGGGTTAACCCTGATGCTCTTGCGGTATGTTTGGGACTCTTGCCTGGTGTTTCACTGGCTAATCGTGCAGACCGTGATTAAGGATCTGCGCAAAGAGGGGCCTGCGCAGAGGCGTGTATCGAATGCTCCGGCTGCGGAGTAAAGGCTCTCTACTTATGGGATGTTTGATGTGTGTTTGGGTGCACTCGTTGCTGTGCTTGTGGCGTTTAATGGTCGATATGACCGATTGGGAGATACCCTTGACTTGGTTTGTATGTCTATGTCTAGATGGAATTGGGAGTTTTATTTCTGATGTCTGTTTGATTTGGAAGTCAAATGGCTATCTCTACTCGGTATCATAACTAAAAAGGAAATTGAGGTAGAGCGCTGCGCAATTGGGATTGTCTCGGGTTGATAAGATGGAATCACAAGAGTGGGAGGAGGATTTGTAGGTTTGAGGGGCAAAGTGATCCAAGCTCAGGGCTTGTAGCTAATCCTCACCCAGTCTTGCTATCCTTGTCCTTGGAGGAGCCTATCTCGCCAGACATGGCCTCCTCGGTGGCCTTCTTAAGCTGTTCACTCTCCGGCACGGTGGTCTGCTCCTTGGGCTTAATTTCCTTCTCATCGTCACTGTCGCCGAGGCTGAATGGGTCGTTCTCGACGACGGGAGACGGGTCAACCGCGGTCAGAGGCTGCCACTTGCTAGATTTCGGTCCCGTGGAAGAGCGCTTGCCAGAAGAATCGTGGTTGGTATCAATTTCGACGGGCGGGCCGTCCTGGAATGATACCTTTCGCCTATCGGGCGATGGTGACGAGGTCTTCTTCAGGTTCTGGTTCACGGGGCGTGGCGGACGGGGCGGGGGAGCTGATATCCTATTAGCGGGACCCAACGACATACCAGACCAACAGGACCTACCTTCCGAATCTCTCAGTTCGAGAGCAGAAAAGTCATCGCCTAGCAACTGCGGATCCGCATCATAGCGCTCGCGATCTCCACTGCGACGGCCCATATCACCACTGCGCCGTGGGCGCGCATATGGCGAAGACTGCTCGTAGTTCTGCCGGGGTTCCTCGTCCAAGTCTTCTCCGTCGATTCTCTTCTTCAAATTGGTAACCCACGAGTTGACCTTGGACTGTGTCTCCAAAAATCCTTTCCGAAGGTTCTCACGAATCACAGGTAGATCATCTGCAGGGTTACCCTGCGGTCAGTAATCAATGTACTGGGCAAGAGACTTGGAATTATTACCGTCGAAGAAGCTGTATTCCTTCTCCTCCGAATCCTCGCTGCCCCTAGGCTGGCGGTACCGCGGATCATTCTGCCACCCTGGAGCAGGTCCCCGACGTCCTGACGCATTGTAGGCCTCGGCCAGTTGGCGCGCATACATTTCGTCGGATTCCAATTGTCTCTGCGTGGTAGATGTAGCTTGCTGCGACGGACGAGGGGGCTTCGGAGGGGGAACCATATCCTCTTGCGCAGTTGGGTCGGTCATGCCTATAGCAAAAGTTTAGTTGCTGTCTTGTCCCCTCCATGAATTCTTTACGCACCGAGAAGCGCATTAAATGCCTGTTCTACATTCCATTTGCTCGCGGTGAGAATAGCCTTGATCACTGCAGGCTCAATACTTGGGAAAGCTTCTCTAAGCGTGTTTTCTGACTGTTCCCTTGGGCCCAGAGGCCGGGGAGGCTTCGGCGGGGCAGCTGGGGGAGTCTCGGTGGCGGTCTGCTGGGCACTTTGCTGGGCAGTCACGGCAGCACCAGACACGGAGCTTTGATCATCGTCAAAGTCCAAGGGCCGCGCAGTGGTCGGCGACTCGGCACGGGGGCTGTTAGGCGCCGCAGCGGAAAGGTTGCTAGGAGCGGACTGCAAATTAAAGTGAGACTCCGCTTCAGGGCTGCATAAGGGGTCTGCACATACAGTCTTTTCCTCCTCCGACATCTTAAGTTATGCGCACAGTGCAAGCGACAGAAAAAGCGATGGGAGACAGTGAAAGTAACAAGACAGAATGGTGAAATAGGCAGAAACTCATGGAGGAAGCTCCAAACAAGTGACGTGGGGTGCACGTGATTGCGGGTATCTTTTATAGAGACCGCAGCTCGCCGCATTCTTCGACATCGCGTTGAAATGATGGAATGGGTATTGTGACATCGGGGGAGTATATGAACTTCAGTATGCTAGTGCTTCACAGACCCACAGTCATTCTTCATTGATCTAGAAGCTTGGCACTGGAACCGAGGCATATCATTGATTTTTGGCAAAATGGCTTCAGAGCTGGATCTCTCCACGACCTTTATTCCCGCGTTGTACAAGCCTGCAGCTTTGCTGCCCATTGCACGACACAAGAAGAGTTTATCATATCTGGTTGACACCTACCCTGTCACTATAGTGGTGGGCCAGACAGGAAGCGGGAAAACGACTCAACTTCCACAGTATCTTGACCAGGCTGGCTGGTGTGATGATGGCAAGCTCATTGCAGTGACACAGGTATGCTCTGTCAAAATATATCAAATAGCAATACCCAACTAACTGTCAAATGTAGCCTCGGCGGGTGGCGGCCACTACAGTTGCAACCCGAGTTGCAGAGGAGATGCGCTGCAAAGTCGGCGAACGAGTCGGCTACTCCATCCGATTTGAGGATCTGACATCAGCTGCCACCAGGATCAAATTTCTTACAGATGGAATGCTACTGCGTGAAGCGCTGGTTGATCCCTTGTTATCGCGGTATTCTGTGATCATGGTCGACGAAGCCCACGAAAGGTCTTTGAGTACGGATGTCTTGCTCGGAATTCTCAAAAAGATCATGAAGAAACGACCCGAACTTCGGATTATCATCAGCAGTGCGACACTACAAGCAGAGGACTTTCTGCGGTTCTTCGCCGGTGATGAATACCAGCCCGGAGCCGAGCCTGGTGATCTGGGAGGTAGTGTTGGAAGAATCATTAGCCTGGAGGGTAGAATGTATCCCGTTGACATGTTATTCCTCGAGTCACCTGCTGAAGACTATGTGGAACGTGCTGTCAAAACAGCTTTCGAAATCCACACGCAAGAAGCAGAGGGCGATATACTTATTTTCCTCACTGGGCGGGAGGAGATCGATCGAGCAATCGAGATGATCACTGAACGGGCCGCAACCCTTCATCCCAAGGCTCCTTCTCTTCTTACATTACCTCTCTACGCCGGCCTCACCACAGACCAGCAGATGTACGTCTTCGAACCGACACCGGAGAATACACGCAAGGTGATTGTGTCGACCAACATTGCTGAGGCCTCAGTCACCATTGATGGCATTGTCTATGTGATTGATTGTGGATTCGCCAAGCTCAGAGCCTATGACCCCAGCACGGGCATTGAAACATTAACAGCTGTGCCAATATCCAAAGCATCTGCTACGCAACGTGCTGGACGAGCAGGCCGAACAAAGCCTGGAAAATGCTTTCGACTGTATACTCAGCAAACTTACGACCAACTCCCCGAGGCAACTATTCCTGAAATTCAGCGATCAAACCTCGCTCCCATCGTCATGCAGCTCAAGGCTCTGGGTATTGACAATATTGTCCGTTTTGACTTTCTGACACCGCCCCCGGCTGAGCTCGTGATTCGTGCCTTTGAACTTCTCTATTCACTCGGGGCAGTTGATGATTATGCGAAACTCACAAAGCCGCTTGGGATGCGAATGGCAGAACTCGCAGTTGACCCCATGATGGCCAAAGTGCTCCTAGCTGCACCGGCTTTCCATTGCTTGAGTGAAATACTTTCCATCGCAGCAATGGTCAGTCTTCAGGGTACCGTGTGGGTGCAGCATGATGGCGATAAAAAGACAGCAGAGAGTCATAGGCGAAAGTTTGCCGTGGAAGAAGGAGACCATCTCACCTATCTCAATGTGTACCAAGCATTTGTGACCAAGGGGAAGAAGGACCCCAAGTGGTGCCGTGATAACCTCTTGAATTACCGAGCTCTGCTACGAGCAGTAAGCATCCGCGGCCAACTCAAACGCTACCTTGAACGATTCGGCATCCAGACTGATGAAACCCTCTCGTCACGCCATGCTGCTGTTGATCTCAGCCGGCAGCCGGAACAGATTCAACGATGTCTTACCACAGGCTACTTTGCCCACGCAGCCAAGATGCAACCTGATGGTACTTTCAAGACTGTTAGTGGTGGTCTAACGCTTCATGCCCACCCTAGTTCCTTGATGTTTGTAAGTCTTCTGGTTTCTTGGCCGGGTTTGTGCATTGCTGACTGGTTGTTGCTAGAATCGAAAAGCCGACTGGGTGATCTTTCATGAGATCATGCAAACAGGTAACAAGACATACATTCGCGACGTCACCAAGATTGAGAAGAGCTATTTGCTGGAGTATGCTCCCGAATATTATAGAATTACCTAGTTGGTGCTCTAGAAGGGTTGACCTCAGATTTCTGTCCAAGATACCCAGGTGTTAGAGACTGCAGATGATGAGAAATGAGAGTCATCTTACTAAGTCTACAAGAAAAGATCTAGAAGTATGCCTTGGGGTGTGAAGATCAAGTACAAATAACTGTTCCCTGTAAATTCAGTTCAGTTAAGGTTCTCCACCCTTATAGATAGACGTCACGGGATGCGGAGACGATCCGCTCTCAACTTGAGATTATTTTTGTTCTCTTAGTTTTCCATTTCCAATCTTCCAAAACTCGACCACGTCTAGTTTTCATCATGTCGGACCATCATCACCATCACGGTGACGGCGGCCACTGCCATGGCGAACACGACCACTCAAACGACATCACCCCCGCGATCCAGTCGCTGCTCTATTCACAGATCGACTTTGGCGCGATCACCACTCTCAATGGTATATTGGTCCCGCTTTCTGGTTTCAGTGCAATTCTGACTGCTCCAAACAGAGGCAACTGAAAAAGGTGGAGCTGCCATTGTCCAGAAAACCTGGGCCGAGAGACTGAACGACAAGCCTGAGTTGGAGAGCGATGCCGATGAGCAGCTGCTCATGTACATCCCGTGAGTATAGCATATCCTATATTTATCCATTTCTAGACGTGTCATTATTTGTTTGTCGCACATCATACATTCTGAATACCCCGCCCATGCCCCTCATTGTCAGTCCCAAGGCAAAAAGCTAATCCAGCACAGATTCACAGGCCAGGTCAAAGTCCATTCCCTCCTTCTTTATACCGCGCCTACTCCCTCCGCTCCCAAGACCGTGAAGCTATTCAAGAACCGCGACGACCTCGACTTCTCCACTGCCTCCGAGCTATCCCCAACCCAGACCATCGAGGTCCCCCGACCGGTGACCGGTGCCGATGTCTTCGAGCTGCCGCTGAATCGCGCCCATTGGAACGCTACTACGTCCATCACTCTTTTCTTTGAGGATAACTGGAGTGACGGCGAAGACGATGTCACCAGGGTTGGCTACGTTGGTTTCAAGGGACAGTTTACGGCCTTGAATCGTGAGCCTGTCAGCTTCTTGTACGAGGCTGCTGCTAACCCTAGTGATCATGTCGCCATCCCGGGTCTTAGTGATCTTGGAGGCCATGTCATGCCTGGTCAGTAATCTTGGTGCTTAGAGAACAATAATCGTAGGAGATGGTGATTCGGATGTGATCCAATGTATTATGAGTCTACACGCCAATAACGAATGATGAGCAATAATTCAAGAGCCTCCAACGCCGTCCAATGCTAATCAAGATACCCAAAACACACTTCTATCATGCAGCCAGTGCCGTTCGAGCCTTGGCTTTCGTCCGTGCTTCGCTAGAGACCTGCTCGGGCTCGGGCTTGGACTCGACAGGTTGCTGTACAGGAGCATCAGGCAGAACGGGCTGTTCAGGCACCTTAGGAGCAACCTCAAGCCGTAATGCCTCCAGCTCGTCCTCGACTTCGTCTTCGTCCTGGTTCGACAGGTTGCCCTCAAGCATGCGGCTCACCTCCTAGAAAAGCTATTAGCACCCCGTTTGGTACAGCCTTGATTCATACTCACCTCTTGATAAGCGCGTGCCTCCTCATTCTCCCCCATCAATCGCTCCACGCCCTCGATCCCGCCCATCTCCTTGTTGATCGTCTGTAGTACTTGGGTTCCCTGCTGCAAGCCATATAGCACATCCTTTTGTACCAGCGCAAACTCCACTTGACTGGTGAGCTGTTCCAGTTGTAGAAGTTGGCTGTTGGTCTTATCTAGTAGTGATTCTTGGTACTTCTTGCGTCGCAGGGCGAGTAGCGCTCGTCGCCGATCATTGCGCGCGAGACATTGTCGAGCGATCTCGGTTTCGCGGTCGGTGAGAACAGTGATGCGCACTTGGTACTGCTTGATCTTATCGCGCTGGTTCTTCAGGTCTAGAATCGCTCTGGAGTCGTAAAGCAGACAGTGTTAGCTCTTGTGTCTGCGGTAGGTCGTAGGGTTCCGTGAGGGGAACCCATCGTAGCCATCTCCTGTAGGAGGCTTCTATTCGGGTTTCCAAAGATACAACATTCGAGAGAAGGACAGACTCACCGATCCTGGGACGAGATCTTCTGCGAACTACCAGTGTTTCCCATGTTGAATGTTGAAAGTCAACAAGTTCAAGTCGGAGATGACGTGGGGCTGTATCGCGGTCTCCGAAATACGCGTATTTTTCAATGCGCTTCTTCCACTTCCCCAATTTTTTTCTTCTGATTGTGTTATCGCAAAAGTCCACCATGGCGCCCAGGAATCGCGGGGGCAGACCGACGCTCAGTCAGAGCTTGGATCGTGATGTATGATTTGTCCCTTTGGCTTCTGCGGTTCCTGTATTAACTTCAGCACAGGTTTACCAGGTTGTGCGCAAGATTATCGATGACAACCCCGATACCCGTCTGTCGGTCCCTATGTTGTATGACCAGATCAAGAAGTCGAATTCGAGTTTGAGGCGCCAGCAAAAGAGATCCTTGGAGGATAGTCTCGAGAGAGTTCTGGCTGTGTTGCAGGCCGACGAGGTCGATGACGAGGAGGATACAGTCGAGGGTGACTTTGAAGGCCTGGACGAGCCGCCGGTGACGGTATGCCTGGACTTGAAAGTTTGATCGGACCGCTGTGTACTAATTAGAATTGATTCATTAGGAACCCAATGGTCTGAACCAAAGCATTGTCGGTCAGTGGTCGACTACCAAAGCAACTCCGTCCCGAAAGACGGACGATGCGCCATCGGGCAAGCCTTCGAAGAGAAGGAGGGAAGGTGGAGAGTCTGCATCCAAGCGACGAAAGGGCGAGGCAATCGATCGATCACCGCCTACACATGTCAGTCTTGCGGACTTGGGTGGATTGGACGACGTGGTCCAGGAATTGGGCGATCTCCTCATCTTGCCCATGACACGGCCACAGGTCTACCTCTCGTCCAATGTACAGCCGCCGCGCGGTGTGTTATTGCATGGTCCTCCCGGATGTGGTAAGACCATGATCGCCAATGCCTTCGCGGCAGAGTTGGGCGTACCATTCATTTCAATCTCGGCGCCCTCTATTGTGTCTGGAATGTCCGGTGAATCTGAGAAAGCTCTGCGTGAGCACTTCGACGAAGCCAAGAAGATTGCTCCTTGTTTGATATTCATTGATGAGATCGATGCCATTACTCCTAAGCGTGAGAGCGCTCAAAGGGAAATGGAAAAGCGAATTGTCGCCCAGCTTCTCACATGCATGGATGAAATTGCTCTCGAAAAGACTGACGGGAAACCCGTGATTGTTCTCGCGGCCACAAATCGCCCAGATAGTTTGGATGCGGCCTTGCGTCGTGGTGGCCGCTTCGACAAGGAAATCAACATGACCGTGCCCTCGGAGCCCGCTAGAGAAAGGATTCTACGAGCACTCACGCGCAAGTTGCGCCTGGCAGATGATCTTGACCTCAAAGTGCTGGCGAAGAGGACGCCCGGTTTTGTGGGAGCCGATCTTAATGACCTTGTCTCAACGGCTGGTGCAGCTGCCATTAAGCGGTACTTGGCGATCCTGAAAGCAAACAGCGGCGAGGAGATGGAAATCGAAGAAGAGGATGACCTTAACCCCAAGGTCCGGGAACTTCGTCGTCTGATCGAGCATGCTAAGGAGAACCCCATCGGTGAAGAGAATGAAACAGTTCTTGTCTCCAATGCAGACTTCTTCACTGCACTTCCCAAGATTCAACCCTCCTCCAAGCGTGAAGGCTTCGCCACTGTCCCCGATACCACCTGGGCCGACGTCGGTGCTCTTAGCAGCATCCGCGATGAACTGGCTACCGCTATCACCGAACCGATCAAGAATCCCGAGATCTACGCCCAAGTCGGTATCACCGCGCCAACAGGTGTCCTCCTCTGGGGTCCGCCAGGTTGTGGTAAAACACTACTGGCCAAGGCCGTTGCCAACGAGTCGCGCGCCAACTTCATCAGCGTCAAGGGTCCAGAGCTATTGAACAAATTCGTGGGCGAGTCTGAACGCGCCGTGCGTCAGGTCTTCGTCCGCGCCCGCTCTTCTGTTCCCTGCGTCATCTTCTTCGATGAGCTCGATGCCCTCGTGCCCCGTCGCGACGATAGTCTCTCCGAGGCTTCCGCCCGCGTCGTCAACACCCTCCTCACTGAGCTCGACGGCTTGGGCAGCAGTCGCCAGGGTATCTATGTCATTGCCGCCACCAACCGGCCCGATATCATCGACCCTGCCATGCTCCGTCCTGGACGTCTCGAGACCTTGTTGTTCGTCAACCTTCCCTCGCCGCTTGAGCGTGTCGAAATCTTGCAGACTCTCGTGCGGAAACTCAATATCGAGTTCGGCGAGGACTTGCGCAGACTCGCTGAGGAATGTGAGGGGTACAGTGGTGCTGATCTGGGCAGTCTTTTGCGCCGTGCTGGTTACATGGCTATCAAGCGTCGCGACGCTATCAAGATGGAGGACTTTGTCGCTGCTAAATCCTTTATTCGGCCCAGTGTCACTGATATGAAGAAGTATGAGAAGTTGCGACGTGATTGGGGTGCTGGTGTTGTTTGATCCTGTACTGCTTTTTTTTAGACTTGAGATACCTCTTCTATGGACATATTTACCTTCGGAATCTTAGAGATCGGTTGCCACGTATTTAGTGTCGAATATACTTGAAAGGAACCTCATTGGAACAACTTTTATAAAGTGGGCTATACAAAGCGGACTATGCACACACATACGAATCAAGACGCCTAAAGAAGAGTATCATGCACAAAACCAGAGATAAATTACATCCACAATCGACACGTTCCATCTGCTCCGGCACTAACACACCACGCTTCGCGCGGATGCCAGTCGATATCCAAAACACCCAGTTCGGCTGTAACTTTGTGGCCCTTGAGAACCTTGAGAGGAACGATGCTAGCATTGCTAAGCATGTCGCCCGTAACGCTGCCGTGGAAGATCTGCAGCGAACCGTCATCACTGGCGTCTGCGAACAGCGGGTACCGACCACCAGGGTGGAACTTGACAGCGCGGATGGCCTTGCGGTGGTAGCGGAGGGTCTTATAGGGACGAGCCGACAGGTCCAGATCGTGCCAGAGGAGGCGGCGATCGTATGAACCCACGATGATGTTGTCACCACCTGAGGCGCTGGATGAGGTGGGGTGGATGTCGAAGGAGGAGATCCAGCGTGCGCCGGGTTGCAGGATCTTGACCAGCAACTGGCGGGAGAGATCGTATCCGCGAATTGAGCGCTGGTTGGCCACGAATAGAATCGGTTTCGATGGGTGGAAGTGCGCTGTCTGTGGTGGGCCACCACCCTTGAGACGGCGGCGGAAGGGGAATTGGGTGAGGTGCTTGGAGACGGTGTGGATGGCGATCGCTACGGAGGCTGGTGTTGAGGCGCCGGAGCAGACGGTGACGAAGTAGTCGCCGCGGCGGTGCCAGGAGATCGACTTGGCCACGTACCGGATAGGGATGACCACGCATACACCGGCATCGGCCAGCTCGGACGAGGGCCGGATCCATTGAGGAGGCGTGTTCTTCTTGTTAGCCTCAGCGGCGCTGGGAGGGGGTTGCGATGCGGCGTATCCCCAGCCAGCGTCGAGGATGTCCAAGCTGTTCTTTTCGATTTCCGGGTCGGCAATCGGAGGCACAGTGAGGAAGACGTCGTCACCACAGGCGGCTGCAAGGATAATGGCATCCTTGCCTGGTCGCCAGCGGACCACGTTGACTGCGTCTTCGTCGCCCAACTTCGCACTCCACAATTGACGACCGGTGAGAAGTTCCCAAACGCGGATAGTGCCATCGTCACCACCAGTTGCAAGCCAGATTCCAGTGGGGTCCACAGCGAGAGAGCGGACACGACCCTTGTGACCGCGGAACACGGTTGCGCAAGTAGTCGGGAACGGCTTCAATTCCTCGGGGCTGGGAAGCTTGGGCAGAAGGCTCTCTGGGTCGATGTTCAGCTTGCTTCTCCGCACGCGGGGAGCAAGGTACAGATCCAGGCAACGCTCGAACTTCTCCTTGACAAAGTTCTCGTATCCAGGAACCCTGCGGAGGGAGCCGAAGTCGTTGGGCAGGAATTCCTGCTCTCTGTCTTCGGGGTCCATTTGCTCCCACTCTTTGCGCTCCTTGTTACTAGGCAGATACTCTGGAGGCGGGTGGTAACTCTCCTCGTAACCAGGTGGCGGAAGCTTAGGCGCGGGGATGTGCATAATGTGATCAGGTCGCTCAACCTCGTCAGCCCACAAATCGTAGTTGACGAGATCTTCTTCCTTCTCCTCGCGCTCCTCCGGCGGCCGGAAAGGCTGGATACGGCCGTCACGGATGGCCTTGACGAGCTTCATCACACGCTTGGCCTCATGCTTGGACGGCACGAAACGACGCTTGGGCTCAGGAGCAGCACTAAGAGGCATAATCTCCTGGTGGCTGGTGAACCACTCCACGGTGGGCTCATAAGGATTGTAGCCGTCAACGGTGGTCTCGTTCATCTGCACCTTCTTCAGCAGCTCCAGCTCCTCCTGGCTAAGCTCCAACGGTTTGCCAGTCGAGGGATCCGTAAGACCGGTCCAGCCCTTGGGGATCTCGATGCTGTCCAGCAATGCATCCAGAGCCTCGCCCTTGGCGGGGCGCATAATCTTCTTGCCATTGATGTCGTAACCGATGTGCGGGTACTGGTCGTAGAACGACAGCGGAATGTCACCAATGGTATTGGCATTCCCTTCGACATCCGAGTAGTCCGAGTTGTCATCCGGGTTGATTTCGTCGTAAAGGTAGCGTTCATTTCCATTGGCGTCCTTGACAATTCGGACATTGGGCTCGTGGTCGACATTGGTAGCATTGGTGGTCTTTTTGACATCCTTTCCCTCGGTATCAGAGGGAATCTCATCACTGTCCAGCTCTGGTTCCTCGTCCTCCTCATCTTCGGAACTCCAGTCGTCGATCAGCTCGATTCCAGACTCACTGTCGTCGTCCTCGCTCTCCGACAAGTCGTTGGCGTTGTCCGAAAGAGCTCCATCCAGGTTCTCTGAGCTCAGCTCATCCCCAGAAAAGACACCCGCTTCTTCCTCCACATCGCGGGTGACAGCTTTGCGCTTCTTCGAAGCCTTGACGTCTATTTTCGCCATTGCGTAGAAGTCGACTCTGTTGCGACTCTGTTGATCCCGAGATTTTTTTTTTTCTTCGTCCAATGGAGTTCACCGCCCACATGACTGACCGCCCCGCTTATCGCCCTATCGATGACTTCAGCGCTGATTATCACGTTCATTTCTCTTGTATTCGTTTCAATGTTGGAAATCGCCTGACCGTCATGGCTGAATCCTGTGGAGCATCATTGCTGAATGATAATCTTTTGGCCTCGATATCGGGGTCTAAACGACATGCGGCCTGTGACGAGTGCAGTATGCTTTCTTCCTGATTTTATGCCCGATCTGCGCTAATAGTATACTGTCTGCAGGGAAACGAAAACTCAAGTGCTCGGGCGAATTGACAGGGTGCACTCGCTGCTCGAAGCAATCGATCTCATGTCATTATTCCGTGCAGAAGCAAATGGGTCGGCCACCCAAGAAGAGAGCCCGAGCGGACGACGGGTCCGACATCCCCATTCAAGACAATGACATCTGGCCCAGCCCAGGGGACACCCCACCGAATTTCTCTTCCCAAAACCAAGATCAAGCTATGGTACCAGATATGGCGGCTCAGCTCTGTCCGCAGATCTATTGGCAAAGTTTGCCATCCGCGAACCATGATCTACTTGCCAGAGACGAAGAACACAACCACACCTGGCGACCAGAACGTCTTAAAAATCCAAACCTCCCTATTCCACCATCTTCGAGTCCATGGCCGGACTTTTCGACTATCACAGAAGCCACAGCTAGCCTGTTTCCCTCTCAGCCGAGCTTCCCAGATATGCAATCACTCCCTCTCACGCCTCCCGTCTCCAGTCCCTCCGATGCCCCCACGGCCCAATGCACCTGCTTGTCATATCTATACCTCTGCCTCAGCCATATTTCCTCTATCGCCTCCTTTCCCGTCAACTCCCACACCCTCTGCTCCTTATACATCGCAGCGCGAACCGCACAAAGCGTCATCCGCTGCCAAGCTTGTCCTAAAAACTTCGCCACGGGCATCCAGAACGTCATGTTCACCGGTACTCTTCTGACCGTTGTCGCGGATGCCTGGCTGCGCGTATATAATAGCGATGCCGCCGATCTGGGCGTACAATCCGCCTCGCCAGAGTATGTCTCGCGCGTACTACAGAGTGAGGATCCAGCCCAGGCTTGGAATTCTTGGTTGCGTCAGATTGTTCGCCGTGCTGTCATCGGTGGTGGTCTTGAGCCTGAGGCAGCCGTCAATTGCTGTAATCAGCCGGACTTGCTGTCGCTCATTACCGAGGTTGAGAATCGTCAGCGCCACTGGCATGAACCGGGGCAGCACCCGCTTAATGGGTCCAATCCCTCAAATCCATCTGCTGATGGTTCTCTTGTGTGTAATCAGGATCAGCGTGAAGAAAAGGAACTCTTTTGTCTTCGTGTTGTTGGAAGTGCACGCTCTGTCATTGCGAAGTTCAATTTTGATCCCTCTGAGTTTCCTGGTGGTGTTGTCCCCGATAACTTAAAGGCCCAATCGGGTTGATTCGTCATTTGAAAGGATTGGTTGCGTTTTGTCAATTGCATCTAGGTCGGGTGTCTGAGCAATTTCTCTTTCATATACCAGGAACGACACAAGAATAGATACGAAACTTCTCGGTGGAAATCGGTGAGATCATCGATCATTTCATTAATGATGTGGTAATGATATGGTGTATAAAGATACATCTCGTAGTACCAAACTAACAGTTGTAGACTCAACCCTTAAATGCCAGCCTTTGTAAATGTGACGCCGGGGCCGTAAATAGGCCGAATGAAAAATAAAACCGGGGCCGGGAATAGACCGAACGGAGATAAAAATAAAACACGTGTATTCGGAAATCACTCGTCCTCATCATCGTCATCCACTACGTATCTGTTCTTCTTCCGAGCTGGAGGTGTGCCTTCTCGGGCCGCTGGCTTGCTTTGAGGCTTCGCAGGTGCGGCATCTTCTTCGGCCTCACCCTCGGCATCCATGTCCTCGTCGGCCAGCTCTTCCTCTTCGTCATTGTCGGCTTCCTCCTCGATATCCTCGTCACTGCCGACGAGGAATCCATCGTCCTCGTCGTACTCGTCCTCCCGGTTGCGTGCACCACGAGGGTAATCTTCCTCATCGTCAGAGTATATCTCGCCACGGCGGTTGGGACGACGCTTTCCAGGCCGGGTAGTGCGCATACCACCACCCTCGAGATCACCGACACTGAGACCTGATGCCATGGGCCGGGAAGCAGCTCCGCGGCGACCAGTCCGGTCTGCCTCACGATCCTCGAGCTGTTGACGGCGGCGTTCGGCCTTCATGGCCTCCTTCTCCATGAGTTCGGCCCTGCGCGAGGCCAGCTCCGGATCTTCCTTCACGTCGATCACAGGAGCCGAGCCATCTGCAGTCTGCTTCTTGCCGCGGGCGGCGGCAGCCAAGGATTCCTGAAGTCTCAAGACGGCGTCATCTGACTCCAGGGTTGTCGGGAGAACCGTCAGACCATGTGTGACATGTGAGGTCAATCTGAAGACAGAAGCAGTCTCCACCGCAGCACCGAGATAAACGTGAGAGTCAAGTTTCGTGTTGTATTCGCCGGATTTAGAGAGGGGTGCCAGTGGCTTGGAAGAAATGCGGTACTGTTCGAGCGGGGCGGAGGCGAGCTGTAGGGTGATTGAGCCGTCTTCCCATCGAATGAATCGAGCATTTGACTGCAATTGAGAGTCATCGTTTGGGTCTTTCCGCCAGCATAATGATGTAGCGGCTGTGGAATAGGGAGGCGCAACGTATGTCTCGGGATTGAACTCTTCCGACTCGACGGACAGAAAATCGGGTACGCGCATTGTGTAGACCTGACAAACGCAATTAGTCCAGATTCAACTCTGCGATTGCATCTCATGTAGACGTACCTCACCATCACTGGTCGCTGGCACCGGCGCCCGCGCAAGGCTCACGTCCATGATGTTGACTGTCTCGGCAAAATCGCCCTCGTCAGCCGCTTCGTCCATGCGATCATCGCGTCGATCATAGCGGTTCTCGTCGTCGCCCGAATCCAGTTGCTCGTCGTCCAAGGTACGGTGACCTCGGCTGGTGTTGGTTAGTGTTTTGCGCTTTCACAGCCTGGGAAAGTATGCCATACTCGTTGTTTAGCCCTCCACCCTCGCCATCGGATCCAAACAGGTCTGCGTCATTGTCCTCATCCATCTGGTCATCTCCGAAGAGGTCTTGGTTCTCGGCGCCGGAGTCGTTGTTGCTGGGTGCAGGGCTTTGTTGGCTGGCCCCGGCACGGCCGGGGCGTCGGACAGCCTCCTCATCGGAGTCGGACATGGTGGACAGAGTGCACTCTGTGGACCGACAGAAGTCAAAGAATTGAAGAAAGGGAACTAAAAAAGCAGTGATAGCGACAGTAGAAGGTGAAGCTGGGTTCTTCCATTAACTATGGGCGGATTAACGATGATGCGGAGCCCAACCCAAAAGGAGTTTAAGCAGCAGAAAGGAGACCCCAGCTTCTCTTTCACCGTCTCGTGTTTCCACACGTTGCTTCGGTCTTGTTGCTTCAAAGAATTGCGATCCTTCTATTCCAATTATGGCTACTTTCTTCCAGAGCGTGTAAGTTTTGGCTGTGTTGCTAATTGTCCTTGAGGTTGTGTTGCCTCTTTCCCCCTCATACTGCACTTATAACACTGCATCTTATGTACTCGCGAAACAAACACCTGCAGTCCCCTTCCAAAGTCTATTAGCCACAGTGTTTCCCCCTTTCTGACTTTCTCACTTCCTCACATTATTTGGCGGCCCTCGATTCTATTCTACTCATATTCATCTCGCTTCGACTTTCCTTATCTCCTTCATCTACTAACTTGCCCCTCATAGTCGCCAAGGGTTTGGCAGGGGAGGAAACAACAAGAACCCCCCTAAGAGCCCCGCGCAAGCTCCAGTTCCCCAGGGCGCATTGTCTAACTCGGCCTCGCTGTCCAACAGTTTGACCATGGAAGGCCTCGGTGCAAATGACCCGGATGCCCCCAAGTACTTCTTCCAAGAGAAGTACGCCCCGTTGAATGTCAGGGGTAACTTCTTGACCCTGTGTGCTTGTCCGAAGAATGTGGAGCTTGGCGAATGGCTGGCTCACCAGAGTAAGTCCTCTCCAATCGGTGGTATAATGGAGGTGCAGTGCTGATGCGGGGCTAGTTGTTGAACAATATCGTCTGCTCCACGGCATGCTCCAGGTTATCCAGGAGGTGAACGGTGTGACCGGTTTCCCGATTTGCAATGAGAGCACATGTCCCACAATGTCGGCCGGACGGTATGTGGCATATGGCGGGGTAGATACTGGAATCTGGGGTAGAGGCTGATCATCATCTAGGCTGACCTACACCTGGCTCGTGGACGGCCGCGCAGCCAAGATCTCCGCTCCCAAATTCATCAACCGCGTTGAGAAGTGGATCGTCAGCAAGATCCATGACCCCGTCATGTTCCCCACCGAGAAGGTGACTGGCACCCCCGAAACCTCCGCCATGAAGGATGCCGCCGCCGCCACGGGAGCCCCTCCCCAGACTCCTACAGACCCCTCCAACCCCGCCGGAGCGAATGGTAACCCAGACGACTGGATTGGAAAGTCCAGTGGGTTCCCGCAGACCTTCTACAAGGACTGCCAGGGCATCATGAAGCAGATGTTCCGCTGCTACGCGCATCTCTACCATGCCCACTGGCTGAACCCCTTCTGGCACATCAACAAGCACGACATCCTGAACATGTGCTTCGTGCACTTTGTCACCGTCGCCAAGTACTATCAGCTGGTCTCCGAAAAGGAGATGGAGCCCATGCAGCCTCTGATCGACCTGTTCATCAAGCAGCAGCGGGTTCCCCCGGAGGCGCTTAACGGTGGCCACTGGGCCCAGCAGCCTGCCACTTAGAGAGCTCCGCGGGTCGGGAGCGCAACTCTATCTTCTCTATCAGTGACGACTATGACATGTTCTTCAGGCGTTATACCGCAGCTGTCTCGTGTTTCTGTTTTCTTCTGCCATTCGGGAAATTGGACGAAATTGGTGCGACTCAGATTTAGGGGCTTTGAGCATTCAGCATGCGATGTGGAATTTTATCATGATGATCTTTGCATATCTTTGAGGCTAGCATTAGCCAGTTCTGGAACCATCTGAGCTATTTTTCTAGCGTGGTAGTTCGAGTGATTTCCATAGGTGCTCAATAGGTGCCGTACAACACAGGTGTTTCCATCTTTGAACCCATTCAGAAGCGTAGAGATATCCACGGGCAGGGCATATGTGCCTGTTTTAGGACGTATCCTGTAGCGATGCGGCCAAAAGTACTTTGATATCTGGCAACACTTGGCATGTCCGGTACCCGATGATGACAGGAAAGATCTCGGCTCGTGAAGCGATATGTCGAGATGATATCGCATCAAGAGCTGTCCATGCAGCGAACCCAGCATTTTGTTCGATCATGATCGTCTGAATCAATGACCAGCCCTTCACAAATAAACCCCATCCTCCTCCTGCTGTGTATTCCCATTCGAACCCCGGGTCTCACCCTCAGTCCCATTCGTAACCGGCGCCTCGGTAGACCCCTCTTCACTCTCACCATTCTCTCCAGCTTTGACCTCCTCGACCTCAATCCACGGCTGCCCACGATTCTCAAGCTCAGTCTTGAGCAGCTCAACCCGAGCACCCATAGACGCGATCACGCCCTCGTTCTCCGCAACGTACCCCTCCAGCTCCTTCAAGTCTTCCGTCTCAGCCGATTCAGCCATGAACAGACGCAGCTCTGCGTTAGATCGGTGGAGGTGTGCGATCGAGTTGCGGAGCTCAAGGACTTTACTGTGCACGGCTGATAGTGGGAGCTCTTTGATTGCTTCGGCGAAGGCGGCGGGACTTATTGCGCGGATTTCGGATGCCATTTTCTGTGGTGTTTTGATCGACTAGGAAGTATAAGAGATCCATCTCAAACATTACGGAGATCCCGTCCCGGGAGTCGGAACAACCCACCGCCGGCCCATTAACGCCGTCCAAAACGTTGAACCCGACATCACCGTCCCTTGTGGCTCACTCCGTCTAACTCCAGTGGATATGAGCAATGCGATCTGGGTCGCATGGCGGATCCCATGCTCGGGGCTCCGGCCCTCGAGCGTGCTGCCGCCGGTGACGTTCCGCGCTGCCTATCGCGATCTCCGCATCACACCATCTCTATACAGCACATCCAGACGCCTTTTTAGCTCGCCGCACACGCCTTTCCAAATCCAGAATCGACCCAATGTCCCCCGCTTCTTCCCCCGGTATTCCCCGTCTGCTCTTCTTCAAAGTCGATCCAAAAAAACCGCTGCTCCCGCTCACCCCGAACCAAATTCATCATCCTTGTACCTCGAAAGACCTCTCTCCGACGCTGAGATTAAGACAATCTTCGGCCGGTCGAAGATCTCGACAAAGCTGGGTAACCGAGCCCTGCAGGTTCTGCAGGCTCGCCGATTGGAGGGAACACTCGATCTAGACCTTCCGGTCGACATCACTCGTGCCGTATCGCAGTCCCAGCTCGATGCTGGCCTGGAATGGCTTCGTGAGAACTACCCCATCGATGAAGATGCCGCTATCCTAGCGCGCATTGAGCGCGAAGAGTACGAGGCGGAGCAGAAGCTCATACGCCGCGCCGAACAGCTCGGTCTGTACAAGCCACAAAGTGGATCCTATGAAGCCGAGCTCGGCGAGGGAGGTTCGCCGCATGGAAAGAGTGTCCTCAAAGAGGCCCGTGAGCAGAATGAAAAGCGATTGCTCGCGGAAAAAGAGCGCAAGCGCCAGGAGTGGCTCGAGGGTGAACATGAGGAGCGAGAGAAATTGCGGCGCCAGATTGAAGGAAACACAGCGCTGCAGAAGTACCAGGAGTCGGCTCTTACTGAGGGTATGTTATTTCATGGTATTCAGGAGGTTCATCACTGAGTTTCGCAGCTCGCCCCCGTGCGGATCCTAATGAGCGGCCGCTTCTTGCTTGGGTCCAGAAGCATCATATTGCTGGCACTCTTAGCCACCCCGAGACTATGGAAATTACAAATGTATGGATGCTTTGATGTCTGCTCGGACAAATATACTGACTCATGCAGACTCAACGTCTTGTGGCACCGGTGCTACTCGTCCTCGTCACCCTCGGTTTGTGCTACTACTTTGCTACGACCTATGAGCCTCCGACGAGGAAGGACCGCCTCTGGCCCGATGTTCCTCCGGCTGCTGCGACGGTTGGAGCTATTATTGGTGCTAATGTGGCGATTACTCTGATGTGGAAATACATCCCGCCCTCGTGGAGACTGCTCAACCGCTTCTTCGTTATCGTTCCGTTCTACCCAAGTGCCCTGGGTATGATCGGTAGTACTTTCAGCCACCAGACCTGGAGACATTTGGCAACGAACATGATGGTTCTGGGACTTATGGGAACCAGAGGTGAGTAAAATGGCTCTTGCTACTCACGGTGCATTTACTAATCGTCTCCAAGTCCACGATGAACTCGGCCGTGGAAACTTCTTAGCTATCTATTTCGTCTCGGGAGCCCTCGGTTCTCTGGCATCATTGTCCCGAAGTGTGCTACTAGGCTACCTCGGCTTGACATCCCTCGGTGCTAGTGCCGCAACAAGTGGTATCGTCGCAGCATGGTGCATGTACCACGCCGAGTTAGTCTCTTTCATAATGAATCTGTTGTTCATCACTAACTTGCTCTTTCCAGTGACAAAGTCACCATGTGGATCTTGCCTCATGAGTTGAGAGAAACTCTCTGGACCCAGGGCTGGATCTTCCTAGCTTGTCTGATCGCTACTGAAGTTTTCAGTATAGTGACCCCCGCTCGTTTCTTGAGTGCCTGGCCATTGTCCCGCCTCACCAAGATGGACCACGCTGCCCATCTGGGTGGATATGTTACTGGTGCTGGGTGTGGATATGCCTTGGCGCAGAGGAGGAAGGCTGAACGGGTGCAAAGGGCCCGTGACTCGAAGTGGTTTGAGAATCTTGTTCGGTGATGAATTTAGGACTTGACTTTGAAGCATTGTATTATACTAGGTGTTTATATCCGGCAATTGATCGTCTCGTCAAAGTGTAAAGATGGTACCTTCCAAGGCTGAAATTCGTGATACTCATACACCGGCTGCTCCCACTCCGAACAAGGAGTACGCCTGCCCTTTCATCGTCGATATGAAAGTATGATATCAAAGACTCCGTGGGCTGGACATAGGCTGGACATGGACATGGCCCGCCCGCCAGCCCACGCAAGACTAGCTATTTTTGGCAATTTAAGACATCTAGCAGCTTCCCAGGCCTTGAGAATACACTGTTCTTGGTCTTTATATTGATTCGCCATAGTATGAGTAAGAGATAGTCGTTCGTGTGGAAATTGTCGTTAGCAGAATTATCGTTGAGCCCTGCAGCGTCACCAGGATGTTTGCACTGAATGTCTGCACATGAATCATCAATTTATGTCTGCATCCTAAGGCAGGAATTCATCAATGACTGCGTATATCTTTCTGCTTCTGCTTCTTTCTCTCTTTTCTGCCCCAGCTTAGTTACTTCGTTCTGCTACTACAATGGTACACCATTCGTTCATACGTCTCTGGTTGTGACCTCTAACTGAGCTTCTGACAATTAGTCACCCTCTATACTTTGCGAAATACCCTGTTGCACATCTATCACGTCGGCCGTCTCGTACCTGCCCGTGGGCGTGTAAAGGTAGCATAAATCCAAGCTACTTGCTGGAGGTTCATCAAGACATTGTGACGTAGCAGTTTTCCAATACTAATATAATACAGTGAAAGTGAGATCCTAACTCGCTTGAAATGGGGCATGTTTGGATCGCAGGTGATGGCTAGGACAAGTATCATCGTGGGTATGGTCTCTAAGAGGATCAGGCTAAACTTTGCGCTGCAGGATAGTCTGCAATTCCGGTCGCTTAACAGGCTTGACGAGGAAGGTGTTTACGCCAGAGCCCAAAGCCTCTTTCTGCGCATTGGCACTATCAAGCCCAGTCAAAGCAGCGATCAGAGTGGGTGGATGTGCTAGTTTTTCTGTTTCGGACATCCCGGCACGGTGCTCTTTCTCCAAGCGGCGGATTTGTCGTGATGCTTCGAAGCCGTCCATGACGGGCATTGAAAGGTCTGGAGTTATTAGTTTGTCGATAACCAAGAAAAGGCGATGGACGTGATCAGGAAGAAGGGGGAGGAAAGGAGAGATGATGAACGCACCGATGATCACGATCTGGAATTTTCCAGGATGGGCTTTGTACAAGTCAACTGCCTGGGCTCCATTCTTGGCTGACATGTATTCAAAGCCGTCTTTCTGGACGTAGGCGCAAAGTAACTGGAGATTTAAATCATTGTCATCCACTAGTAAGACATGTGGCTTTTGAATCTCGGGTGCGCCTTCCTTCTGCTCTGGAGATGATGCTGGCCGGGAGGCATCCTTTTGATCCGCTTCTGGGTGTTCTGCTCTCGGCTGTTTCGGATATTGGAGCTGACTCCTATTCTCCGTGCTGCCCATTGTCTCTGCCGTCGGTCGCTTCCTGATCTTCATTCTATCTCCAGGCGGGTCAGTGGCTGCGACATCAACTGGAAGATGGGAAGATTCTGGCATTTCTACCCAACGGGTTGGCCCGTCAGTGCTACCGCTGTCTTCTTGATCACGCTGTCGTTTCATACACATGCCCAGTGCCTGAGCTAGTTTTCGAGGCCCACAAGGTTGGCTCACAAACTCGAAGGTCGTTTGGCCCCGGCTCTGGGAAGCGACAAACATGCGGTGCGCTTCCTCTGGCGACTGGCAGATGACGACGACCGGTGAGGTGCCAGTATCCAGGGGTTCAGGAAGACCGAATAGGTTCCTTTCCCCAACGTCCTCACAGTCCAGCTCTGTCTGCACAGCCAGATAAAAGTCAAAGGGAACATGCTTGTCTTCCAATGGTGATAGTTTGGTCACCTGCAAACCAAGCCAATCGCGACACATTCGCTCCAGTGACGAATATAAGATCGTGTCGCGTTGAGAACGGAGGGCCTGTCCAAATCCTAAGATTCCAATGGTCTTTCCCTCTGTGTATTTCCTAATGGATGAATGCATCGATTCTGATGAGGGACTTGCTGGTCTTGAGGACGACCTGGTAAGTGGTGTGTGAATTGACAGTTGAGTGCCAACGCCCTGGGTAGACTCGATTTCAATTGATCCACCGAGTAACTCAACAGCCTTGCGAACGATACTCAGTCCTAGCCCGCTGCCCGGTGAATGAGGATCTTCTTGTTTGAATGGACTGAAGAGGTCATGTTGCAAATATTCCGGTCCAATGCCCTTTCCAGTGTCCTTCACGGTAATAGTTACCATGAAATCACTCCTCTGCTTTCGGGAAGACCTATGTGAGGATCCAGCAGTGCCTTGAGATGATTTCAACTCGACATAGATATATCCTGAGGACGTATACTTGAGCGCATTACCGAACACGTTCATAAGAATACGTCTCCAGGCACCGGCGTGGGTGTAAAAGTCCCACTCTGTATCCGGCTCGATGTCGAAAATGACCGTGACAAGACTAGCTCGAGGACCAGCCTGATCTGCTTTGTTTGCTTGACCAGCTGACCGCGATGAAGAGTCTTTCAAGGCTGGAGGAGGCGCTTGTGGATGACTGTAGAAGCAATACCCAGCAAACACACACTCGGTGACTTCCTCAAGGACCGCACCCAGCTGAACATTGGAAAACGATGATTTGTCACCGGGACGTGAAGTACCCGGTAGGCCTGGCTTCTTCTTTCGCTTTCCCTTTTGGGACGTGTCGCCTTTCCGGTATTGATCAATGAACGTAAGATCAAGGAGGCTGTTGATGGTATCCAGCAGAGTACGACCACACGACTCGATCGTGTGAACCATACCATGCTGTAGAGCATTCATAGCTGTATCACTCAGGATATCGGATGTACCCAGGATTCCATGCAGCGGATTCCGGAGTTCGTGCGTGATGCTGCTGACAAGATTGGTTTTGGTCTTCTCCGCCACCTTCACGTCGACTCGGCGAATTTCAGCCATGATACTATTTGTAAAAGCGGAGGTGTAGACGAGCTCATTCTCAAACGTGAAGATACGCTCTGGCTCGTTCGTCCATATAATCGTTCCAGCAAACCATCTGCTTCGGTCCGGGTCCCAGATAGGCAGAAGGAGAATGTTTCTAGCACCGGCAAATATCTTGATCAGGTCATCAGCGTGCTTTTTGGAACCTGGCTTGCGTCTCCCTTTGCTGGATGAATGATACTCCTTGGTACTAGACGTCCTTTCGCATTCAGACACCGATGCATTTTGCGATTGACTGTCACTCCCTTCCGAGACCGATCCGTGAGTGTTGTAAGTGAAAATCTTGCCGCGGGGGTATCGTCGCAGCAACGAAGTAAACAATGGCTCTGGCACCACAATCGCTTGACCGGCTTTTTCCTCGTCATTAATACTCGACACCGTTGAGCTCGAAAACCCCAAGCATTCAGACACACTGGGTTGATCGGGATCGGAATCGAAATCGGAATCGGAATTTTGTCGCCGAGATGAATCTGAACCAGTGTGTTCGTCGCTGCTTGGTGTAGAACCTTCGGAGCCTGAACCAGACACCCTGCGCTTATTTTGGTTGACGAAAGCCCCAAAGCGCTCGCTGTTTGCATCAAGAAACATCACCCCCTCCGCCCCAATTGATTCCCTGAGTAGATTTGCTGCGCGCGAGAAGGTGCTTCTGATGCTGTTTGGGAGGGTATCGTCTTTGAGGCTTTTGCCTGTGAGCACGGCTCGCACAGAGCCATTTTCCTGAGAGAACTCTATTCCAGTTTGTTGACTGCTGCGTTGTGCTTTATAGCTGGGGCTAGGCGGGGATGGATGCCTCGAGATCGGAGCACTCTCAGCCTTTTCAGATGGTTCCCGAATGGCGAGATTTCGAATGGCGCGATTTTTCTGACCGGTTTCCTTTGCAAGCTCTTGTTGTATATCCTGTTGCTCGATATTCAATTGACCTTCTGTATACTCCCCGGACTTTTCCGATGCAGCATCCTGTTCGTGGGCCTCGTGCCATGAATCACGAAGGGAGGACTTGCCTTCGACGAAGCTGCCCAACCCAACAATCATGCGTTCGGCTCGGCGACTTCTGCGTGTAGTTTCTTTCATAGCCAGGTGGTCCATCACGGTCGCGGCCATGTCCTTCATGAACTGGAGAGAATGTTGATCGGGACTAGATGACCTCGCCTTGCTGTCCATCACACTCAACGCACCAATACTGAATCCTCGTGGGCTTATAATCGGGACCGCCACATAGAACTGCACATCGGATAGTGTTGATGGCCACTTGAACGATTGCAAACGTTCATCTTGGTTCATATCCAGAACCACCAAGGTGCTATCATTGACATCTGTATCGTCCTTTCGCTGTTCACGGCGCGTCCTTGACTCGACATAATGGCAAATGCCTCTCTCTTTTGAGAACACGCAGCATCCCAGTCTCAGTCGCTCAGGTTCACTTGCGACGCGGCCACCGATGAGACTCAAGGTCGGAGTGGCCTCTGCCAAGACGTGTTGATGGGTACGGTCGAATAGAGAGATAAAAGCTCGCTCTGCGCCCAACCGAATGGCTCCTAGCTGGGCATAGGAGGTCAATGCAGCATCTGGAGACGGTTGGGGTGTGAAGTCTTCGTCACTGGCACGGTCGAAAGGGGCATAGCGCGATGTGGAATGCTCGGGTGGAATGTATCTATCGGGACAAATTCATCAGTTATTGCCAGAAGGGTAAAATAATGTCGTACTTGTAGAATTCTCGCTCTTGTGCGAGCCTGTAACGCGACTGTGCACCGAGGCCTATGATCGCAGCCATGGTCAATCTAGGTGTGGGAGGGGATATATGTCCCAGTCAAAGATAGTCCAATAAGCAAGGCGGGGGGTGATGAATTAAATAAGCTGGCCCGGTTTTCCACAAAACCTGGTCTTGTCAAATCATCATCAAATCAGGTTCGCCCTGATGTCTTCATCTTCGGGGTAGCTTTCGGAGGCCGTCTATGACGTCATGGTACACCGCGAACAAGAATTTACTGTACCTTTAGATGCATAGAGGACAGGAGAGATCGTAGCTTATTATTGCCCATGGATTCCGAGCCAATTTCTAAAGTTGTTCATGGGTGATTCTCCCTCTTGTGTTCGGAACTCAACACGTTGGACATCGGATTTTACTTACACTTCTAGTTACAAGGCCTACTTACAGATAGGGTTGACTATGTAAGAGATAGAATGATAATCCTCAAGGAGAGTAGATTGAATACATACTCATGACTCCTTTTGCGCACTATGGGATTCCGTACATGGCGCTCGCTGCCATACATATAGAATGTTTCTCAAGTTGGCAAGCACTCTGCAAACAGTATAAAGTTGTACCAATGTGGGTTCGCGGCAACCATCGCATGAGCTATACGAGAACTCGTTAGTGGGTCAATACACTCTCGGATAGCCTCAACACTTGTCTATAAATCGAAGACTATCTTCCGAAGCTCGCGTGTAATCTTTGACTCTAATTGATTTGTCGGTGATCTCAAGTTTCCATCCTTGTGTCCTGTTTAATAGATCGAAGTTAGACGATGGAATGTCTTGCATAAGGGCAAACCCTTAAAGTTGAGATCAAGGCCAGACATCCCCTTTGAGCTACACCCCACTCGTCCACTCGTTGATATATGCAGATTTGGTTTGCCGAGTTTCTTGATCATTTTCACCCAACCCTTTGTAATGCCTGCTCCCAGCTAACCTGCGAAGGTATTGGTCTAAAGACTTCCCCGTCGAGAATATCGAAGTCCACAATCTGTCAACATTTGGCAATTACACCTGCCATCTTGAAAATAAGCACGCATAGCAATTATTCAATCCGTTTCATCCACAATCTCCAACATAGCATTGTTTCTGTCCAGAAAGTAAAGATCGAGAAGCAACGAGGGTATAGAAGCACGATGTCTTGTATGTCTCCATTGTCACCCTTTGATTCCTAACTTTCATGCCGTGGATTACTATAGTATTGTCTCACTACACATCAAAGAGCCAGGAGCGAAGAGAGACAACGACCTCGGGAGGCCGTTTCCGAGTCTAGTTGTCTTATATAAGGACAAAGCCTCGAATATGAAACGCCAAAGGATAGACAATCCCTTTGTTGACCTTCTAACAGACTCAGCTTCGGCTCTTTGTTTGCAGTGCGACTTCTCCAAGTGCATTCTCCACTTGAAATGTAACAATGATTATTGGCCATATGGAACTGTCTTCGATCTATGAAGGAAGGTTCCGAAATTTTCAAGTCTCGGTATTAGACGAAGACGAGTTAAGATCATAAATAGCGCTCTTTCTTTAGGAGGATCTACATATTCATCCCTTGTACTCCTCTCTTTTGCACATCCTCTACTATCTACTATTCAACAGGATGACCTCCCCTCGCTCTTCGGGCCTTGACAACCCTCCTTTCAAAATGAACAACGAGTTTGGGCTAACCGATGGCCAGTACCTAGGCGCAAATATACAGAAAATCCTGCTCTACCCGTGGAAGATGATAGATTACTATCTCTATCTAACTCGCACTGTCGAGCTCGGCCGCACGAGTGAGAACCGCCTCGATGAAACCCACTTGCTCACAACTAATGGATTCTTCCAGATTGACTATGATAAGTTATACAGCTGTATAACGACGCCCAGTATCAACTATGTTGCTTTTCTTGCTCTTCCTGTGCCATCCGCTGGACTGCCCGACAGGAAGATCATTCTAGGCTTCGATCTGAAGTCTCACCATCTACAGGCCCACCTGGTTGACCATGCATCTAGACGTCTTGCAGACCTTGGACGGGTGTGGAGCCGCGCAGAGTTAATCATCGATATCCAGGCAGATCGGTTTCTAGATATCCTAGTGTCTACACTTGATGGCCATCTTGATATTCTTCGTGTTGGTATGATTGGATACTTCCAAGAGTCCACCCGTGAGCTCCACTCGGCTCTTGATCTAGTGATTGCCATACAGTTTGGTCAGTTCCTGAGTGACTTTGCAGAACTGCTGGGCGAGGACAAGGTCCAGTTCACTAAATTCTACCAGCGGTATGATGAGCAGATGCGGGATCTGCTGCTCAAGGGTTCCACTAGGGCATGGTTTGCTGCGAGGGACGGGCTCAGCATTGAGCAGTACCGTCAGCGCGAGATGAACCAGCCTGTTTTGTTCGACTTGTTCTATGAGCCCTCCGACGTCCCTAGCAGCAAGCTCCGACTCCTTCAGCAGCAAGTTGAAAGGCCCAGAGAAAGTTTCCTTATCCCTCCGGCGCGAGACATACACGCCTTTGCCGATGTAGCAACCGCGATTCCGGCCATCGTCATGATCAGTGTCCTGATGGTAGATTAAGTTTGGCGGGTCGACTGACCTGTGGATCGATCCAATAGCCGATTTCACTAACTTTCATAGTTTGCTTATATACCCACAGTTATGTACGACGATCAAATAGAGAAATTCCCACGGTGCGATATGACACGTAGCACTGCAGTAAGAAAGTAAGAAAGTATGTAATAAGAAAGTAGAAATAACAGCTACACCGCCACAACTCAAATCATTCGCGAAACCTGTTTGTGTGGCGAGTGGCTTAGCCCCTGGTGGAGTCATCTAATCGAGAGCATTTCATTGGTTCATTCTATGCGGGGAGCTGCACCGCGGATCTTGGCAGCGTCATGAGCCACAATGATTCGCAAGTCGCGACTGGTGCTGGAGTACTTGGATCTGCACTGTGTTCAATTTCGCTTCCCTCTCAGCCCTGTAGCCCTGTAGCCCTACTATCCTTGGCTTCCCTCCCCTTGTTTGCCTAGTACTTTCCCTTAATTACCCGTTGATTCCCTCGTGCTTTGTTGTTGTCATAAACATTCCTCCCCTGCGACTCTTGTCGCTCCTCCCCAACCTTCCACCCTACCTATCCCTTAGACCCCTTTATCGCGTCAATTGCCTTACTTAGCATGGCTGCCGTTGCGGCTCCCGTCAATGGTATGATTTGAGGCTCTTGCACCAGGCGCGAAATGCGCGCAAAGCTGACAAGTTGCTCTTACTGCAGGGGTCGTCCCCAATGGCCAGTCCGCCCCCGTTGGCGCCAGCGGTCGCTTCGAACTGATATCCGGCCCTTTGATAAATCTGAAGAACATGCACTTCCAACCCTCGCCCGTCTGGCATGGCAGTGTGTTGATCGTCACCAAGCCCGGTCAGGACCAGCCCCAGCTGACCCTCCGTCAGCTCGGCCCCGTCGCGTCTCAGGACCAGCCCCAGCCTCAATCCGATCAGGCCGTCGACGGTCTCAAGCTCTATGAGGACCCCGACAAGGCCTTCTGGCGTTTCAGTTTGGCCGTCCCAGTCGAGTCTTACGAAGCTCGCTGGGAGTATGATATTCCCCGTCTCTTCGAGTCCGGCGAGCAATCCAAGGGTCCCTGGCAATTTGTGGTCCCTGCAGAGGACCAGTCCATGCGCATCATGTTCCACTCCTGCAATGGCTTTTCCGTGGGCACTGACATGGACGCTTGGGTCGGCCCCAGCCTGTGGAATGATGTCCTGCGTGTGCACGGCGAGAAGCCTTTTCATGTCATGGTCGGTGGTGGTGACCAGATCTATAATGACGGAATCCGTGTGGACGGCCCCCTGAAGCCGTGGACTGCCATTAGCAACCCACACAAACGTCGCACCCACGACTTCAACAACAAGATGCGCGCTGAGTGCGATGAATACTATTACGCCAACTACGTCCGCTGGTACAACACCGAGCCCTTCCGCGCTGCCAATGGCCGCATTCCCCAGGTCAACATCTGGGACGACCACGATATCATTGACGGTTTCGGCTCCTACATCGACCACTTTATGAAGTGCGCCGTATTCCGGGGGATCGGTGGTGTTGCTTTCAAGTACTACTGCCTGTTCCAGCACCACATTGCTCCGCCCAAGTCGACCTTCACCACTGATGCGCCTCAGACTATGCACGCCGTGAATGGTACCGCTGGCGTAGACGAGCGCCAGCTCGAGAACACCTACGTGCTCGAAACCCAGGTCGAGGACGATAGCTGGATTCTGGGCAAGCGTCCGGGCCCTTATGTGGAGGAGCGCAGTCGCAGTCTGTACATGCGATTCGGAAAGCGCATTGCCTTTATGGGCCTGGATGCTCGTACGGAACGTACTCGGCACCAGGTTAATTACCCCGACACCTATGACATCATCTTCGACCGTCTGAAGCACGAGATTGAAGCTGCTAACGGGGATATCAAACATCTGGTGGTCCTTCTGGGCGTTCCGATCGCGTATCCCCGTTTGGCGTGGCTCGAGAACATCCTCACTTCGCCCGTCATTGCTCCGATCCGTCTCCTCAACAAGCGGTTCGGTATGGCGGGTGGCCTGTTCAACGAGTTTGACGGTAATGTCGATTTGTTGGATGATTTGGACGACCATTACACTGCTCGTCAGCACAAGAAAGAGCGCAAGATGCTCCTCCACAGCCTGCAGGAGTTTGCTCGGGCCCACTCAGTGCGCGTGACCATCTTGAGTGGTGATGTTCATCTGGCGGCTGTGGGACGCTTCTACTCGAAGACCAAGCTGAACCTGTCCGGCGAGAATGACCACCGATTTATCGTGAATGTGGTCAGCAGCGCCATCACCAACAAGCCTCCTCCCAAGGCTGTCGCCAATCTGCTGGGGCGCCGCAACAAGATTCACCGCCTGGATCACTACTGTGATGAGACTCTCATGCCGTTCTTTGATAAGCAGCCCGGCGGTGTTGAGAAGAGTGCCTCGTGGAACAAGGTCACCATGCCTTCGCGCAACTACGCCTGTCTCACCGAGGTGGTCGGTCCGGCTACCGACGGCGGCGACGAGTCCGCTAAGCTTGAGAGTTTGCCCAAAGATGGCCATGCACCGCTTCACAAGGGCGAGGTCGATGCCGGCACTACCCATGCGGCGGCAGATGGCTTCAGTAGTAACAGTAGCATGTACGGCGGGCTGGATGTTGCCATTCGCGTTGAAATTGATCCCCACGACATCAAGGGAACCACCGAGGGCTATGGCTTCAGCAGTAAGTATGATCCGAGTGTCTGCGATCCCTGTTCTAACCAATGTCTAGTTCCCCCTCTGATCGCTACTGAACCGGCGCCTGGTACATCCTCTGGCATGAGCCTGCACTCGCGCCTGTCGCACCAGGATATGAAGCGCGAGAGTGCAGAGAATCCAGGCCGCCCATCGACTGCGGCCTAATTGTAATTGTATATTCATGGTCTGCTTTGGTGCTTTGATTGATACCTCTAGTGTGGTCTTTTCCACATTTCAACGCGAACCTTATCTGATTAGTTGTTTCATTCCCCTCTCAGGGATATATTTACTTCTTATGGCTTAGAGCCTTTCTTATCTCTCCACGTATTAATAAGGTACGAGCTTCGTCATTGCTATGGTGGAGCTTTCGGAGAATTATGCGAGGAAAGGGGCTGATAAGAGCAGAGCTACAGTGACCGTTTAAGTAGGAAATTGAGCTCATCCCAATGCAGGCATCGCATCCTCCACTGCATCGATAGGCTCGCTTTTCCGTATTCCCGCGCACTCTCTGCTCTCTGCTCCCTGCTCTAGCTTCTCGGCAGGAGCTGGATAATCATCACAATATAATGCACACATATCCGCGTTTCCGAAGTCATCGCTCATCCCTGTCTCTTTTCAATTCCAACTGCTGATTGACCTTGTCCATTAGACATTGAAGAGAGACTCTACTCTCAAGATGATTCTCGATCCAGGTAGTGAGAAAATCGCCGGGCCTGATGATACCGTGGATCAGGAAGCTGGCGAGATCGCCAGCGTCCATGAGCGCGAGGAGCTCGATCGCTTAGGTTACAAGGAGGAGATGCGTCGCAATCGCTCTGTCATCACTCTGCTCTTCCAAACACTGGCCATGGCCGCCATTCCCTATGGCGAAGGTGGCCCTCTGCTGAGCGCCATCTACGGCGGTGGTCAACTCTCCATCTTCATCGGATGGATCGTCGTCTGTACCCTTGACCAGTGCATCGCATTCTCGCTGGCCGAGCTGGCCTCTCGCTACCCTACCTCTGCCGGTCCATACTACTGGACTTTTCAGATTGCTCGCAGCTCCAAGTCAACCATCTCCTTCATCAATGCCTGGATCTGGCTCATCGGAAATTGGACCATCACTCTCTCCGTTAACTTCGGCTTCGCCTCCCTAGTCTCAGCTACCATTTCCATGTACCATCCAAACTGGAGCGCAAGCAGCTGGCAACTCCTCCTAATCTTCTACGCCGTCTGTCTCGGTTCCTTCATCATCTGCACCTTTGCAAACCGCTACCTGCCCCAGGTCGACATCGCCTGTGCAACGTTCACCGCTATAACTATCATAGTCATCCTCATTGCCGTCTCCGTCAAAGCAGACTTGGGCCGCCACAGCGCCTCCTACGCCCTATCCCACTACGATGAATCCTTCTCCGGCTGGGGCGGCTTCACCTTCTTCATCGGCCTCCTCCCAGCCGCATACACCTTCTCCGCTCTAGGAATGATCTCCTCAATGGCCGAAGAATGCTCAAACCCAGCTATCAAAGTCCCTCGCGCAATCTCTCTCGCTGTCCCCGTCGGCGGTATCGCCGGCCTCTTCTTCATCATCCCCCTATGCGTCACTATGCCCCCTCTACAAGATATCATCAACAGTCCAGGCGGCCAAGCCCTCCCCTACATCCTCCACCGCGTAATGGGCTCTCCAGGAGGCGGCCTCGCCCTCACTTTCCTAGTCCTAGTCATCACCCTCTTCTGCTCAATAAGCATCACCGTCGCTGCCTCCCGCTCCACCTGGGCCGTCGCCCGTGATGACGCTGTCCCTCTCGCCCGTCTTTGGGCCATCGTCCACCCCCGCCTCGGCGTACCAGTCTATTCCCTCGCCCTGCTAACAGCCATTCAAATGCTCCTGGGTTTAATCAACCTAGGCAGCTCAAGCGCCTTTACAGCCTTCGTCTCAGTAGGCGTCATCGCTCTGGCTGTAGCATATGCCATCCCCATCTCTTTGAGTCTATTCCACGGTCGTGAAGAGGTCAAGCTTGCTCCGTGGAATTGTGGCTCGTTGGTTGGTACGATGGCTAATATTGTCGCTTTGGCCTGGATTGCTTTTGAGCTCGTGCTTTTTAGTATGCCTACTGCTTTACCTGTTACCTCCGTTAGCATGAATTATGCTTCTGTTGTGTTTGTTGGCTTTATGGCTATTTCTGCTGTTTGGTATTTCGCTTATGCGAGGAAGTGTAAGTTTTCCGTTTCTTTCCCCCTATGGGTTTGTGCTGCTGCTAACTTCGAATAGCGTATAAGGGGCCCCCGGAGTCGGATGCGTTGGATTGATAGCGCAGAGTACCGTTCTTATTATTTCGGGTGTGAATCAAGTCATCAATCTTTAACCTACATACAAGCTCCAGTGATCATGGTTGTTTACGACTGAAGTATGGGCGGGTAGCCTAAGCACCAAGCATGGCCCTATTTCGATTCCCTACCGCGCCTTGGCTATAGCGCTGGCGAAGGTGATCGTCCAGGACACGAGTTCAAGTTGTCTATGAACCTGGTATTGACGGCCTAGCAAAGTGGAACGCAACCAAATCAACTTTCTTTGCCGAATTAGCCCTCGGCGTGTATATAAGATCCCAAGTCAATCAAATTCAAGACACAACTGTAGGACGAGTGCTCGTGTAACTCACTCTATCTTGTGTTCCTCTTGTCTCTGGTTTGCCCACTGCGGTGAAGAACTGTTTGTGTTCTACTCGGTAAATAGATTTGGAGTTCTCTTCGGGATTTTCCAAAGCACAGAGATCTACTTTCAGTCCTCTTACACCTAGGTGGTGGTGACTTTATGCTCCGTGTACCATTTATTATCTTTGGTATCAATGGATTATGTCTGACAGCTAAGGGCTTAATAGCAATGGATTGATTCGGTTCGTATGAATACTTCGTAGTCGATCCCAATCTCTGGTAAACTCCAGTGTAAGCTATACTCGTTTACTCCTTATCAACGTGTTGTCCATCCCGGTCACCATCACTGTTTCCCCGTCGTTGACGCGGTACGCCCTCGTTAGGAGAGTGGGTAACCGGTACCGGGTCACTGGGTCGGCGCCGTCGGACGAGCTGGTATCCCCGATCCAGTTCGATTTCAACGGTCTCACGCACTTTCAAGGCACTAATGGCGGGCCACACGCCTCGCTCGCCTTTGAGTGTCCATTCTGCCACGCGTTCTCGAGTTGGTTTCTGGAAGAGTTTGGCCACGTCTTTGATAGAAAGATCTGGCACGAGGGTTAGGTTCGGGCCCGGGATTGTTTCGTCGATTAAAAGTCGACTGACGGCACCGGGTAATACGCCGATGTAGTCGAGTTGGCGGAGTCGGTGGCGGAGTTCGACGAGGATGAGGCGCATTATTGAGCGAGAGATGTTGTGCCAGCCGGTTTGGCGGCGGTCGAGGATGTTGAGTTCGGACCGGAGGAATGGGATGAGATAGGGCCTTGCTTGTGAGACGATGAAGTGGTTGACGTTGAAGAGTTCGGCGATTCGGGAGAGTGGTGATTCTCCTTCGTTGTAGTGAACGTGGCGCCATTGATGGAGTACTGCGTCCTGTGTGTGTGGCCAGGGCATGATCGAGCCGGTCTCATCTTTGCAGTAGATGGTAACCGGGGAAGCGAGCATCGACGAAGATGAAGCGTTCGAGGCGGCGGCAGCCGACCAGATCAACTAGTTTCCTTGTCAGATCACTTGTATACCGAGTTTCGAGTAGGAAGATACATACCACATTGGGTGCGGTCAGGTAATTGAGAAGGTTTGGCGTGCCATCCTTGCTCCCGGTTACAACAGTGATATTCAAGATGCGTTTGGACCGAGCATACGCCTCTTCAAATGTCAAATCACCCACGTTGGCGCGTACACACTCTTCTAGCAACTCCGTGTCAAACAGATGACCTGTTCGAAGGAACCGCTTCACACGCCGGAAGAAAGTCCGGATCCAGCTCTCTTCAGCCCCATCGTGGTCTTTCCGACGACTATTAAAGACAGAAAGATCAATTCCATCCCCGTCCAGTAACGAAAGCAGTTCATTCTCGGGGTGGATCCCAACGAGAGCTGCAATCATAGCTCCCGTAGCTGTACCAGTGATGATACGCGGGAGCAGTCCCTGGAGATGCAAAGCCTTGACCACTCCCAGGTGGCACAAACCAAAGGCTGACCCGCCCTGTAAGAGAAGAGTCGTACGGCCAAAGGCCTGTCGGGTATCATGCAATAGCTCCAACTTGGCCTGCGGGGTGAACATGATGGCCTGCGCCGGCTCCTGCGCTTGCTCGGGCCGCCACCTCGTCACATACTGAATAGACAACGCGACCTGCGTGATGTAGTCGTCGATTAAAAGCTTGGTACCTCCATAGGCATGCGTGAACAGTTTGGTCGTGGTGATGTTGCCCAGGTTGCGTACCAACCCCGATCGCAGCAGGTTGGCCAAAGTCGTGATGTCGCCGCTCCCGCGTGCGCTCATCAACGCCTCCAGCCGCCCTAGGATCAGCCGGTAGTCGTAGTGTCGACTGACGGGATTTTGACGCCTGGATACTTGGTTAGCAGTCGTCTCATCGCTCGGGTCGAGTGAGGTACCAGAAGTCCTTGCCTAGCACGTCGTCCAGCTCACACGCGGCCTCTTCCCACACCTCGTAGGTCTGCGCCGTAGCAAGCGTGTGAATGCATCGGTCTCGAGGAGATTTTGAGGTCCACCAAGAGAGCAGTTTCTATACATCGAGTAAGCCGTGGTTCTAGCATTGCGTGGCCAATCTATCCATCTTAAGTGGACGCCCGCCCACTTTCTCCGCGTAGAGAGGACACTCACAGCTCGCCAGAACTGCGCGACATCCAGAATCATGCCGAAGATGGCGGATAAAACACTCCACTGCCAGGACAGCCAGGACCCCATTGCGCGCGAGGTCCAAGTCGGGGAATCCGGCAGATCGGGGCTTTCACATGCTAGAGTATGGCGTCACGCGACTTGGGGAAAGCACGTCCTTGAATCGATCACAAGATGTGAAGAATGAAGGATGATAAATGAAAGATCAAAGAGACGGGGAAATTGGGTGACGTTCGTTCTACCGAAGTTGAGGTTGGCGGTCGCGTGTCCCTCGGGTCTCGACTCTCGACCTCGACTCTACGTACGAGTACAAGAATGTACGCAGTACAATGTCATGCAAATGAAGATATAATGGAAAACACTAAAGTGACCATGACCACCATTTTTATGGATTCTTCGCTACATGTCTCATATAGGTCATTCCAAGCTGAAAGTTGAAGGTCGTTTGATTTTTGTCATTTCGCTTTGCTTCCCTATATGCAAGTAGGCGAAATTAAAAAAAAATCTCTCCCGGACACCCGAACCCATCAAGAGTCATTCTTTACTCCTCAATAATGTTGCCCCGCTCCGACACGTACAGACCGTCCAAGAACTAGAATGAGTATTAGCATATTGGTAGGCGACGGTAGGCCATGACAGGCGACAGGTAGATTGTAGACCCACCTTACGAATATCCTTGTTCCGGACACGGCAGATCTGCTGGATGTCGGCGGCGCTCTGGGAGACAGCTTCCAGCGAGTTGCCGGAGAGCTGGAGCTCATCCTTGACGTTGGGGGAGGGGACGACCTCAACACCGGCCTGAGCAGTGACGCGGCGAACGAACTTCTCACCCAGGAAGTTACTGCAAAAAGAAACCGTCAGTATTACGGTTCGCATGTCGGGTTATCAGGTAGAAAGCAGAGTGTTTCCATACCGGATCTCAATCTCGACCCGGCCAGTCTCGGCGTTCTTCTCAATGTTCAAGTTGATGGGGAAATGGGCGTAGACGTAGCGCATCTTGTACAGGAAGCCGCGGGTGACACCGATGATCAGGTTGTTGATGATGGTGCGGACGGTACGGAGGGTAGCGACACCCTTGCGAGCACCGTGGTGCAGCTCGATCGAGATGACGTTCTTCTCGGGGCGGCCGAAGGTGACGGCGATGTGGGAGAGGTCCTTGACGAGCTTGCCACGGGGGCCCTCAACGCTCACAACCCGCGAACGAATGTGAACCTTCACTGTAGAGAGAGAACATCACGAATCAGTCCCAATTCTTCTTTTGCCTGTCCTTCGCTCGATCCGTCGTTCCCAAAAAGCCAGGAAAAATTCTTCCGTGTCGTATTTGGCTTGTAGAATTCCAACGGAATGGTGTAATCTCGTCGCGAAGCAATTGTCCCTATTCATGGCCATGTGCGATGTCCACGATATTGGGTGCGACGGATCCCACCATTCCCTCCAGTTCCTCGAAAAACAGAGAAAGTCGCATGCTCACCATTGTCCGGAATGGGCAGCCGTTCCTCGGAGTGAATGTACCGCATCTTGACTGCGTGGGTGGTATTGGCCGAGGGGGTGAGTTGTCGATGTCGGGAGGATCAAAATTCGGGTTGGAGTTGTTGGTGGAGCGAAATTGCATGTCACGGGATTGTGCGTCGCTTAGGGCTTGATCGAGCTTAGCGTAGGGTTGCTTATCGCCAGCTCCTTATCGGCACGTGATTCCCTTTTGGGGATCATTTCGATTACGGATTTCATCTCAAATATTATTACTATGTACAGACGAGTCATTCTTGACATATCGCGAAGAAGAATACAGTGGATAGACTGAAGAATTGATCATTTCAGCAAGTCCCTCATAGTTGCCCCTCACTAGGGGCAGCCCGCGTCACCTCTGCCACCCATTTGCCCCCCATTGTTCGCAGCGTCGATGCCAGCTCGTCGCTCTGGTCCAGGGCAGCAATGTCATCCCCGCCTCCGATGCTCTTTCCATTCACCAGCACATTTGGAACCGTGCGACGACCCGTGTTCTGTGCGAGGAGTTCCTGAAGACCCGGTCCGATTGGGTGCTGGTCGAGCTCGACGACAAACGGCTTCGGGGAGATCGAGTAGCGGTCAAGTAGAATCGACTTGGCTCTTTTGCTATAGGGGCAGTAGGATTTGGAAAAGATTATCACTAAACCGAGTGCGCACATCCGTTAGCTTCGATGTTCTGCAGTGTGTAGAGGAAAAAAGACAAAGACAAGACAAGCATACCAGGAGACCGCTTCAGGATCGAGTTCAGCTCGCTCTTTGCGTCCAGATGGTCGGTACTTTCCTCCTTGTCCTCAACCTTCGAGTCTGATGATGACGACCCCTGTACATCCTTATTCTTGGGCACCGTCATTTTTGTCCGTCCCGCAATGGAGATCTCCTCCATCTCTTCGCTCTGCTTCGCCGGTGGGATCACTGGGTGCTCGGAATTGGCACTATCCATATGCTCAACCTTCGATCCTTGTCGGGGAATCGCGTCCTGGATCTTGTCTTGTTGCTTTGCATGCTTTGCATCCTCCTTGGCCCTCATTGCATTGAGGGTGGATCGGTAGAACTTTTGATTTTGAATACTGCTTGCCTCTCCCTGTACAGATGGACATTGCCAACATTAGTACTGTGCGACACGGATAGAGAAGATTGCGATCATGTACCGAATAGTAAAAGGTGAGGAAGAGGATCGCAAGGACCGCGACTACGATGAGTCGCATACGCCGTTGTGTAGGCATATTGAGTGGTACTCAGTCACGCTAGATGACGGAGATGTTATAGGGTCAGATCGGAATGAGATGGAAGGAAAGGCGAGCCTGGACGACCTGACGCGGTTCTCCAATGCGGGAAGCGATACGTGACAAGAGCCCCAGTGCCAAGGAATCCGCCGATCAAGCTTCGATGATGCGGCTTGGCTCGAACATGGGACTTTCACGGTTTTGACATGAAATATGATCCAGAAATGCTATTTTATCGTATGCAAAGTGTCCTAGTTGATGCGGGGGGTGGTCCAAGGATTCCAAGGATTGTCCAGGGGCCAATGAATGTGGGACTCGGACTGAGCGCGATACCTGGCAATCCTACGTCACTACATGACATATGGAAATGTATACCTGAGCGACACGAGCTGCACGATCTAAACTCTAAACGAGGTCTATTAATTGAGTCGTACTGGACCTGATGAAATCAAATTGACTGGGTATTATGCTAAATCACAGGATTTTGGGTCCGGACATGACTCCACATGAGAAATCCATAGACGGCGTACATCAGCCACTATTATGTTTATGTATAGGATGTATGTGTATGGAGCTAGAGTAAGGCTCAAGATCAGTAGATCAAGCAGACCACAGAACCAGCTGTAGTATCCGGCATCGAAGGGGATTAGCGATTAGGGGGACCGCTAGGGTCCAGGCGTAATGCGTGGGGAGTCGAATGGATAAACGAAGTAATAGGCTGGTTGAAAGTGTCAGGGGTCGGCGACCGAGTGTAAAAGTGAAAGTAAAGAAGATCGTTGTATAATCAGGTGGGAATGGAATGTCCTGGTCGCGCAGTATGGTTGGCATTTGCGCGTCGTTTACCCTGGACAATGGTGGTCCAGTCATCCCATTCTTTGGCAATTTCGGTGAGAACACTGCCCATCACTCTGGCAGATGCCATGAGACCGTGGCTTTCGCCCTCGATGATTCGCACTTCACAGCGTCGCATTGTTTTGCCCAACCATTGGACGTTTTCCACGGGCACACGGCTATCTTTGCTACCGTGATGGATAACCACGGACCGAGTGATATCAACATAACGGAAGCCAATGGTCTGGCGGCGTTCCAGACAGGTCAACAGGTCAACGGCTGGGTTGGCATTCGTGGTGGCGAGGTCCCAGATCTTGTGCGTAAGGCGGGTGTCGTAGTCTAGTTGGCGCTCATGCTCTTCTTCGGGAGACTTCGCACGAGATCCAAGAGTCGCGTCACTCGGCCGAGCATGAGCGACAGACGATGTTTTTGGCCCATCCAGTGGCGCCGGATGTTCATCTTGCTGCTGGGAGTTGAGCCGAATGCCGAGGCTGCTGTCGAGCAATGGAGGTTCTGTTTCCGTGGGAGAGGCTTCTTTCGTGGTTTTGCGCTTTGATCGTCGAGGAGACTTGGGAAGGCTGGTGGTGATGCTGGCGCTGGTGGTACTCATGAAACTGGTGTTGGCTATTTTAAGGAGAGACGTTGGAAGAGCGCGAAGGATCTTTTGCGAATACGGGACCGCGTTGGTTGGCGCAGGCTCTTTCTGGGAACCGATGGTGGAGAGCTGAGATGGAGGGATCCAGGGAGCTAAGAGATGGATGCGTCCTCGGATATGCTGTGGAATTCGAAGAGCGGTGGCCAAAGCGTAGATCGCTCCAGCGGAGTGTGCGAGAATTGAGAACTTAGTGACTCGGAGATGGTTACAAACGATGGCGACATCATCTGAAGTTGCGGTTAGTGATAGATCGGCGGTGTTCTACTATGACATTAAAGACTCACCAGGCCAGCTGAGAGGGTTGCTCGGCTCGTCAAGTTGATGCGGTCCGCTCTCTCCAACACCAGGTCGATCTAGAGTGACCAGGCGCAGGTTGAGAGTTCGGGCCAGCTCGTCATAGAACGCCATGAGATATCGGGTAAGACCCATTCCCAGGCAGCACAACACAACGTGACCTTTAGGGTTGCCCACTTCGGAGAACGCAATAATGCGGCCGCTAGTTGGATGGACCACAGTCTGTGTTAACTTCGGAGAGAAAATGTAGTCCTGAACCGCCAGATCAATCGAATCTGCACTGGACGGTCTTTCGGTGTTGATTGAGGGACGTCCGACCGACAAACCGCCAGACGGCGTGCGGCGGTGTTGCTTGGTTGGTGTGACTGGTTCCAATGATCGCCTATAAAGAGACTCTTCATCCTTTGCCGAGGGCGGCTTGGGGAATTGAGGGGCAAAGTTGGTGGGCCTCGACGCCAAAGGCTGCCCCGGCTTCCCAGATCGGCTTTTTCCGGTCATCACGGACGGTGATGGGGCACTGTCATCCAGGACAAGACGGTCGCCCTTCGGTTCACTATACGTCGCACGAGCTTGCTCCAATTTGCTGGTGCTGCGAGGTGATTTGGTTTGCTTGAAAGGGATCGTCCTCGTGGACATGCCAGGACTGTCATCTGCTTCTAGCTCGGTCTTGATTTTCTGCTGCTGATTCTTCACTTCCTGTATTCTCCGTGTCACCTGCTCGGCGTCGTTGCTCGTCCCTGGCAGACCATTCTGTGCAACCGAATCTTTGCTTGCAGTGGAAGGGTATCGACTATGGCGAGCAGATCTCCTCTTCTTCGAGCCTGAGGATTGATGCCGCAGAGAGGAGTCCCGGGTTGGGATGTATCTACCGCTTCCGATACCTCCAGGGTTGTTGTGGGTATCTGGCGTACTTTGGACCGAGGGGTGTTCCCTGGCTGGCGGAGTACGGACCGCCTGGCCGTCACTTGAACCTTCTTGGAGGCCGTTAGGGCCGCTCTCTTCGGCCACGTTCGCCATGGAGTATATCGAGCGCAGACTCGCTCGATTGCGTGGAGTGTTATGACGCAAACTGTCGTTGAGGCTATTCGTCTTGCGCAGGCGATCTGCCTGCGATTCGATATCGTTTGTAGAATCCCGCGACGATGACTTCTTCAGCAGCCCCAGTGACCCCTTGAGACTTTTTGTGCGCCCGGCCGAACTGTTGGAGGCAATGCTCGTGGCAGTCGAAACACGGGGAAGGGCTGGCTCCGCACTGATCGTGCCGAATGTGGTATCTTCGGGAATGGCCCTTACTGACGTATAAGAATCCCTCGATGCAGGCCGAGTGGATGCGTCGTTCGATTTAAAGGACTTGAACCTCGGCGAACGCGGGGACTTGGGAGTTTTGGGCGACGGCGGCGCTCTGGCCATGCGAATAACTGGCGAGGAGGCAGCATCATCCGGATGCAAAAATGGAGTGTCTTGGGGCTCCTCGACCGTCGCACACGTCCCGAAGCTCATTCCAAAGCCATTCTGTTGCGAAGGGGGTATGGTGAAACAGGGTGCAGTGTGCGGCACTTCGGGCAAACCAGGATCGGACGAATCCTTGGAGTCGATGCGCGGCACGGTATCGAAATGCGAGTTCAGGGGCACCGAGATTGTGGATAGGGACGAAATCAGCGACGAGATGACTTCAGGCGACGTTGGATCGGCGGACGAGTTTGCTCCCTTTCCGCGCAGGGTGCCGAGAGATTTGCGACGGCGGCGACGCGACAGGAGTGCCGATTCGGCCTGCCTTGGGGTCGCCGGGGCGCCTTCGTTCGGATGCATGGCGTTCACTAGTCAAGGGATATCGAGAGGTCTCGATTCCGAAACCTCACCCTAGAGATCAACGAGATATGCAGGGTGGATGGCAACGTGCATGATTTGCTGCAGCTGGACAGATGCAAAAAAGACCTTGTAAAATGAAAGGAGTGTTTCCCCCTTACAGTTATACTAAGTAGTCGAGGAAGGAGAGGTGAACCGATAAGAGAAGTTTAAGAGAGTGGCTGGAAAGAGATGTGTCGAAAATTAGAATAGAGAACGTAAAATATTGAAAGGAGTCGATCTTCAAGGAGAGAGATATCCCCTCGGGGATTTTTTAGCGTTCGCGGGTTCAGCTCTTGAGGTCCACTTGATGGATCCGACTGTAATTTCCCGTCTGTGTACACATCCAATTCGGGTATCGCGGGCTGAGAGCCATGGTTCGTCAAAGATCCGTAACTGGAGCCGTGCTTGTTTATTCTCTCCTTCTTTGTATTCCTAGCGATATACAAAATAGCTCGATATGTACTCCGTACCTACCTAGAGATACTCTATACGACCCACGTGGAATGTATGGAATGCTTCATTCTCACACTCTTCTAGAAGACCCCTAAATCCGCCAAGTGATCGTCGGGAGCCCGCGATCTCGGAGATGAGTGTGGCTGGTGCAAAGTCGAGCCAAACGCTTGTCCCAGCTGCCAAGCTGCCGACTATTTGTGGCTTCATTGCTGATTTACATCGATCTTGTATCTAGATACTTCTTTTATGTATTAGTAGCGCTGAAGATATCTAAGTAGGTAAGTAATGATATTCCGAGATTGTCGTGGGTACCACTAACCACCCGTTATATATAGTTGCCCTATATGTACGACGAGTAGGATTAAAATTGGTAATAGCCCGAAACTGCGCCAGTGGGAAGATTTCCCATAGGCTCTAAGCTTTCCTACAATCCCATTGTCAACTTGCGATATTTACACATGTCTATGGTGGTGGAAAGTCAATCACTGTGACTCTCGGAAGCAAAGCGCCCTCAAGGCTGACCGCCCGCACCAGACGGCAGTATCCCACATGCCCAAAGCTAGTTATTCGTATCAGGCCAGCATTCTCACACAGGCCAGTCCACTCTTTACTCAACTGGCTCATTTCTTTTTGCGCTGCATGATCGCGAATGATATCCATCTGCTGTTAGACATGCGGTGACCCATCTGTGCTACCAACTCCATTGTCCGCAATGGACGCCTATCCCGAAGACTACGTCAACCACAATCTCCCCTTGATCCTGCTTTCGGGGCTCGAGGCAGGCCCCGAAGATGCGTCCGGCCCTTCAGCCCAGTACCCGCTTTTCCATGAGAGGGGCCACAAGATCTTCTCGGATTTCCCTCCGTTGAGCGGGGCTGTTGCGGAGGACTTGCGGAGAGTGCTCTTGGAGGAAGATGGGTCCAACATGCCCTGGAGGGCTGGACTGGGCTCAAATGGCAGTTCTGCGTCGCCGCACATAGGATACAGGATCAAGAGCACGGGCCGAGTAGGTTCTCCCACTTGCTGGCCAGGATGATGCATGCTAACGTGCCGCTAGTCTTATCAACTCCCCCCGCGAAAGGCAGATCCTCCTTTAAGCTTGTCCCCTAGAAGCTCAACAGCCGATTCAGATATCAAGATTGCGACCTCTACCACGCCCGTCGTCCTCCACTCGCCCATATCACCCTTGACACCGAGCTCCCCCACATTTCCAGATGGTTTGCTTACTCCGCTGTGGGTGACGAAACACCAAGATATTGTTCCCGCGGCGGTGATCAATTTCTTTCCTTTGTCCATGGACCCAAATATGAACTCGCTGCGCGACAATCAACTTAAAATCGAGATTAATAGTCTGAAAAAGGAGTGGTGGTCATCTGGCTTCAAAACACGGTTCTTGACTGTCTTAATATCAGAGGAGGGTGACGGAGGATATATAGGTGAGGTTGATGATCGTGTGGCAGGTATTCGGCGAGCAACAAATTTGGACCCAAGGTCCATATTTGTGATTCCCTCCGACGCCACGTCATCCGAGCTCAAAGACTTTGTCGAGTCATTGTTCTCTCTCCTGCAACCTTCTGTCGTGGAGTACTACAGGGACTTGTCTAAGCACGCTCGACGCAAACGGAATCGAAGCAGCATCCCTGCGCCGACTGCACCACCGACAACCGGTACATCACAAACGCTCTCACTCCAAGGGTGGAACGTACGCTATGAATTCAAGCTAGGCATCTTCGCAGAGTTTCGCCAGGAGATGGATGCTGCTTGTCGCAATTACGAGAGTGCCTATGACACACTGTTTGGACAAGAGGTATTCGAAAACATCGCAGGCTGGGATGCTCGTTTCAACGATGCGCGTCTTTTGGGTGATGCGCTCGCCATTCGAATCATCCGCTGCTTGCTTTGGACGGCCCAGCCTACTGCGGCAACGCGTTTCTGGGTTGATCACAGGCTCCGGACGAAAGACATCGTGGATCGCAGAGGCAAGGGCAGCAAAAACTATGGCTGGGAAGCCTGGGAGGCACGGTGGTCAATGGTCATGGCTCAGCTTATTCGACGCGCAGAGATATCTCCGGCAGTAACCGAGGCTTCTCCCGACCAAGCCCCGATTCCATCAATCTTTATTACGCCAGAGAAATCCATTCCAACTAACGAGCGAGTAAACCCGTGGGAGCAATTGCATCACGAGGGGTATTGGCTGTATCGCTCAGCCAAGCACTCCATGGCCCGTCGAGCTCTTGCCCTGCAGATCCCTAATGAGGATCGGATGCCGCCTAGCCAATCTCCTGCCTCTCAAATCGCCAGCAAATCTTATTTGTATGATACCTATCTCGCTCCAGACACCCACGTGGAGAAACCCCCACCAGGACAGGCTGGCTTTGATCATTCAGAATTGATTCTGAACACATTGAAGGCCGCTCTTGAGGAATTCTCGAAGCGACGCCAAACACGGCAGGTGGAGAGGCTCAGCCTTGAGATTGCCGAAGAGTATATCCGTATTGGCTTGTGGTTAGAAGCATACCATGTTTTACAGCCATTGTGGCCAACCCTCAGCTGGCGCCGCTCTGGTTGGTGGGGGCTGATGGAAACCTTTGGATGGGCTTTGAGAGAATGCGCATTGAACTTGAAAGAGAGCGAAACTCTTTTGCGGGTGGATTGGGAACTGCTCAACAAAGGTAAGCATAATCTCGATTGGACTGTTTTGATCTGAAAGAGTCTCTTACATGATATTATAGTTTTCCCTCCGAGACCTTCATGGCACTATGATATACATCGAAGCCTCGAGAGTTTTCCCTCGGAGAAGCCTCAGCCTTCTGTTGTTCTTCGGGCTGAAGACGTGATGACAAGCTGTAGGTTACCTTCCAAAAAACTTCATGCCTCACCAAACTGACCGTCGGCCTGAATCAGTGACTGCATCATTTGTCTTTGGAAAGTCCAAGGGCAATGTCGGGGAGCCTCTACAGACTCAACTCGTCATTTCATCATGTGCTCAGCGAGTATCAGCCCCGATCAAGCTTTCCGAGGTGAAACTTGTCTTCGAGGGGTGTCTTCGCCCAGTGAAACTCCAATCCGATCAGAATCAAGACTCCGACACGACAACCCCATCTTGCATTTCAGACATACCACTCCGTGAACCTAGCAGCCCGGGCGACCTGGCCCTTCCGTCTCCTACAGGCGGTTTGGCGACATTGGTTGGAATCGCGGACTTGACAATTGGGCCTGGTCAAACTAAGGTCTTTAATCTTGCTTGCATTCCTCGCGAAGCCGGAGATAGTCGCGTTGCTTCTATAGCGATGCTCGTCGACGGCGACAAGTTTGACCTTTCCTACATCATCACCGATCACGCCCTGTATGAGTCTTACTGGTGGCAGCGGACCAAAAAGGGCCCATCCCGCAGAAGAGTTGGCAAGGACCGAGATACCAGCAGGTGTAAGATCATGCCGAAGCCGCCTAAGATTCGCATCTCGACCCCCACTCTCAAGGATACCTATTATACCAATGAACGGGTGGCTCTTCAAATCGGTCTGCACAATGAAGAGGATGAAGGCGCTGATGTGTCCGCGGAAATCCGACTCTTCGGCAGCCCCGAGTCCACCACCAGACTTGAGTGGCTGGAGGGAGATGAAGGCTCAGAACCTCTGGAATCGGGAACAAGCACCCCGACAGAGGGCCCATCCCACTTTTTGAAGCGGGATGTCGGTGTTATGGAGCGCTCTTCTGACAAAAATCTCACCATTGTGTTGGCCGACACTCAGGATGCTGCGAAATACACACTGGAGATCTCTGCCGTGTACCATCTCGTCTCCGACATCCAGACCCCTATCATCAAGACCATTACGGTCGATATCTCGTTTGTGCGACCATTCGAAGCCAACTATGAATTCCTACCTCGCGTTCACCCCCAACCATGGCCGAATTTCTTCACTGTCGATGATGACTTAGTAGGCAAAAATGCTGAATCCACGCCCGGTGGTTTGTCCCAGCGATGGTGCCTTGATTCAAAGATGGTTTCCTTCGCCCTAGAGCCTCTTGTCATTGAAAAGTTGTCCTTGAAGCTCCTCGATTTAGGTGCCGGCTCCGTGTGCAATGTCGAGCCTGAAGTCCTCGTCAGCCCGGAAACTCCACACATCGCACTAGAAGAGCTGCGAGAGTCCAATTTCGTTCTGGACATTCAGAAGATGACACTGGGTGATCGTATTCCCGTCCCTCTCAACTTTGCATTGGAAATTGACTGGCGTCGGCTTTCATCTGATGATGAACCTTCACCCGATGTCACCACGACTATCCTGGAGATCCCCCGCTTCGTTGTCCCCATGGGTGAACCCCGTGTGCTTGCTTCAGCAACCCCCTCTAGTACCCTGTCAGGACTGATTCACCTGGAGTATACTCTGGAGAACCCTTCTGCGCATTTCCTCACATTCAACTTGATCATGGAGGCCAGCGAGCAGTTTGCATTCAGTGGGCCCAAGACCACCGTCGTCCAGCTCGTGCCGCTGAGCCGCCATACGGTGCGGTACAACCTTTTGGCCGCGAAACGTGGGCTTTGGATTCAACCTCAGCTTGTTATTATCGACACCTATTTCAATAAGACTCTTCGCGTTCTTCCAACGGGAGATATGCGTGCAGACAAGAAGGGGATCCTGGTATGGGTTGATGCGGAAGATTAAGGCCCCATGGCAGAACCTGGTGAACATCACGAAACATGTATTTAGGCACCTAATGATTTCCTTTGAAGAACTCCCATCTGTGGTTTTTACTGTGTGACGCTTCTTTCATTAGTTACCTTCTTACGGACCTTGGTCCGCCACCCGTATGCAAAACCACCTATATGCTATCGATCGAGAAAGGCTCTTGGTTATAGGCCGAATAGGCTCTCTCGGTAGGCCTGACAAGACCAAGCACGTACATCAACAGACACTGAACCTCTAGCCCGAGTATGTTAAAAAAAACCCACGCAAGTAAGAATTCCTCACTCGAGGAAGCCCTAGGTACATTGAGAACCGAGTCGAGACTAGATAACGCGTTACAATGTATATCCATGGACCCATTTAATCCGTGTGGGTCCGAGGAAGCCAATAAATAGAATTGAACGTGGTGGGGATTGTAGATACTGTAAGTTGGGGAAGTGGGGCGTGCTCCCTTATATCTCAGTAAATTATGTGTTTTTTCACCACCCCTCCACAATTACCTAGTGGTTAAGCCGGTATCCAACCCAGGCAATACCACTAGAAGGTCGGGTTCGAATCATGAAGTCAACACCATCATTATTGGGGCCCTTCAGAGATCGGACCTCGACGAGGATGGCCTTCTCTTTTCCTTTTTTTCTTTTTTGACCCTCTCTGACTTGAACTATTCAAACGGTCTTGACAGGACCTAAGGAAGTGGACCGGGTAAATGCAGTGTAGAGAAATGTTTACCCGGTTAGGTGACCACCATGTGGAAGATGTTGGGGACTTTGGAAGTGGACGTCTCTCCTAGCTTCACATCATGTCGAAAATCGATTCAAATATTACGAAGATGTTCCAGTATGTTTGCCTCTGAGTCATAATTTCCAGTTATTGCAAATAATGGCTACATCTTCGATTAAGAACATACGCTAGGCTGGTATGATGCTTCCTCCCCTCACGGGATGGAGACAGTGATTCCCAAAGGGCCCGTGAGACGTCTGGTAGATCATAGTAGCCACAATAGCTGTTACTTCCTCTGAAGTAAGGTTTTGATCTGCATCATCCAATAGTGTTCTCTGAGATGAATAAGATAATCATGAAGGGCGTAGGAGAGCTGGCCGGAATCTACCAAAAAGTCCTCCACATGCCACTCCGGCTGCCATTTATCTGGAGCTCAAGACTGGTTCAGTGGAGGATCACAGCGCCGGAATCGGGTCCTAAGACAATTAGCATTCATCCTTAATAATTGAGATCTTGGAACTCTCCACCGTTCACCTACCGCGAGTTTATTCTAGGAGGTGCAGTGCCATGGAAAGAAAGGGATTCGGCTTGTCCTTTTCTCTCCCATTCATCCATCTGGTTCTGGTATCTAACGTGTTTATACGTATCTTTAGCATGACCGAGCGAATCGCTGGCAACCAGATCTAACTGTTGATTGTACGTAGAGGTTGCACATTTGATTGCGTTGTCTGCTTCTAGGTATCTATAACTACTAGGTAGTAGCATCTCTCTAGTTCTGGTTCTTCTTTCTTCTTCTTCTTCTTCTTCTTCTTCTTCTTCTTCTTCTCCCTAGCTTAGTTACTTCGTTATTGCTACTACAAATACACCATTGATTCTTATCATGATTTGGCTCTGTACTTAAGCGTCGTGACATTACTTTTCTCTTACTTTTCTCTTAATTATCCTCTTTAAAAAGCATATAGAAATAATAGAGGTATTTCTCTATCCGAGGCCGCCTATATTGCTATATTGCCGCTGCCGCTGTAGAAGTTGCGCCGTGCCTAAGCATAGCTCTCTTATCGGCCCTCTTGCTAGGTCGCTCGTAGTAGGTAAGTAATCCTTTCCTATTTGCCCACAGCGTTAATCCTCCCTATCCCTAGATGTGTTCCAACCCATATTGTGAAGGCCTCTTTATGCCGGTGGACTGGATCACTTACAATCGCTGGAAACGGTGAATGCTAATATATTATATGCAGTCTCCATCTCTGGGGCCGATGGGCCTCAGCGCCCTGCCCTCCCCGCCCACCACAAGCCAAAGTAAGTACAGCTCTATCGAGCCTTCTCTTTTCCAATATCCACTGCTTCCATCAGTTTATTCTCTCTTGTCCCGGGCCTAACACCTTTGGTATGTCGATGCCCTCCTTAACATCAAAGAGAAGAAAAAATCTAGGCTCGAGTGAGTCACGACTGCTTGAGCCACTATGACTAGCTACGCGCGCATATATGAGGTGCCAAGTGCTAACGGGATATAAGCAGACAACGAATCCCCGGCGCCAAATCCGGGCGCTGGTCCTGTTACCGCCGCTGAACTGCGCCTGCTCCTGCTCCTGCACCCTGCCTTCTCTGAGGACCTCCTTAGAATACTCGCGGCGGTGGCCGGTCAGCGCCCGGATCCGGCAGAAGAAATTGGGGGTTTCGTTGCCCCAAAGGACAGGGATGAGGAGATGGAATAGGGTGGCACCCTGGAAGAGCCAGTTATGGTCATGTGTATGTTCTTACCAAAATCAAATTCCGGTTGACCCAACATGGTTGACATTGATGACATGGATGGCATGGATGGCATGTTACTCTTATGATGATGAGACCTCTTATTTACATGGAATCTCTGAGACTTCTCTCTTGTACATACGGAGTCTCTAAAATCTTGCTACGTTTGTATATCTTAAGTGCCTTTTGCATATCTACTGAAGGGTCCATTCTGGAACGTACAGCCGAGGGCATCATCGCCAATCTGATTTAGGGCTGTTGAACTGTCGACCTGGGCGTTGAGTTTTGGAGATGTATAGATTACGTTTGGCGAAACAAAAAAGGGTAGAAATAGTGATAGACGTCGATTTGGACATTGTGAGATATTGTTTGGATGTAACTCTGGACCAACGCAGTCTATGAATCCAGTATTATAGATCGATGACGAGACGCGAAGGGATATTCGGCTTCAACCTAGACTTAGGGTTCGGTTCATACACGGCTTCGATAGCACGCATAACGTCATGTTAGGGCAGAGCACTAGATATGAGAGACATAGAGCTTAGGCACTGGATAGAGATGTTGTATTAGTACAAAGATAGCAAGACGTATATGGACGCGAAATGAATGCGGGTCAGGGCACTAAAATATACGAGCGGCGAGTCCGATCAACAGGAATACAGTAGATCCTAACAAAATTGCATTGACTATTTCCTATCTCCGAGGGTATCGACACCGTATGGCCCGGTCGGGCTAAAAAGGACGTGGGAGATGAGATGCATGGACCGAACACCACCAACACCACGCTATGGCTAAATCAAAAAGGGACAATGGACTGGAAGACTACTGCCGTCGGCCACGGCCTCGCTTGGTCGTCGTCTGGCGCTCGTCGATGTCCGCTTCGTCCTCGTCGGTGCCCTTCTTCAGATCCTCGCCTTCTGAAAGACCCCATTTCTCGCGGTCGTACCAGTCTTCACCGTCGCTCATTTCACCAACGTGACCTTCGGCCTTGCACCACTCTAAAACGTCCGACTTCATGCGGCACGCACGAAGCAAGGACTCCAGCATATGCTCGAAGCCACGCACCGTCTCCTCTTGTTTTTGAATGTAGGACCACAGCAGACGCCGGGTTTCCTCTGCCTCGGCGGCAGGAAGACCGAAGTTCGCGTCTGGCCGGATTGTCTCTGGGACGAGGAAGAGAGGGTGGGGAGTTGGAAGGGTAGCGGCGGTATCGGCCGTAGAGGTGGGAGATCCGGCATCTTGGGTCGCGTTGGCTCGGGCACGAGTAGTCATGCGACGAGGCGGCGTGGGCGACCCGTCGTGCATCTCGGCATCCTGCTCGGTTCCGTTCTCGTTCTCGTCGAGATGTGCTGCTCCGATGTCGGCCTTTTCTCCGTCCTTTGAGGTACCCATCTCTTGTTTGTCTCTGGTGTGATTCGCCGCAGTAATTCTCTCGTTGTCTTCTTGGACTGAACCTTTTGTGCCGGTTGGATGCGGGGGCAGATCCGTGACTGTAGCATCCGCCTCCTCCGATTTAAGCTGTGTGACCTGTCCCTGAGCAGCATTGTTCAGCACAGTCCCCGCAGAGGCCACCGGGACTTCCGCCATCTCCGTATCATTATCTGTTCCCTGGGGTCCGTTCCCCGCCCCGTTCGCGATGTGTTGCGCCTCAGCCTCTTGAGGTGCATTGGCATCATCAGCAGGGAGTGTCCCAGATCCGCTCAATTCTTGATCGATAGACGCGCTTTGACCATTGCGCACGACCTTGGGCTCGAAGATGTAGCGGTCGTCGGGGGTTTCAAGGAGGCCACACGGTATCCATCCGAGGTCCCCAAGGAACTCCCGGTGAAGATTTCTAGCCCGCCAAAGAAGAGCCCGCTCTTGGCGCAGCTTTTCCTCGACTGCTCGCGTCATTTGGTTGAGGGCCGGGGAAGTGTAGGGTTGGGATAGCGAAGGGTGGGTCGGGAGTTCAGAGGGGTGCTTCAAAGGACATAAGAGAGCTGCGCGAGCACGAGATTAGTACTGCGGACAGCAGATTAAATGGTGTATTGGGATCACAAACTTTCAAGTGCAATTCCCGAAAACGGGTTCTCCTCGGCCACAGCGGCATCAGCCTCAGGATCTTCATCCAGCTCGTCGAGTTCATCGCCCTCGGAATCGTAGCGAATTGGGTTTCGCTGCAGGATATAACGCGTGTAGCCAGCATGGTCGACCTTCTATTCGCATGCCCAACAATGAGCGTCAGTCTCGGAGTCTTTCCAGCCGCCGCCACTCAGAGCCTGCAAAGGTATTTTCGGCCGGTTTCACGCACCTCTTTGTAGAATTCCTCGGCATTGACGTATCCCATAGCCCCCTCACGGACATACTTCGCGTTTTCTTTCATTTTATTGCCGCGGTTTGTCGGTTGGTTGATAGGATCCTCTGGCCCGGAATCTGGTACAAGATAGGACGTTAGCAATGTATCTTCCAAATATCATATTTGATGCCAACTTACCATCACGTTCCCTGCGCAGTGCCCGCTTCAGACCGACAATCGTGTCGGCGATTAGCGCCGCCTGAGTCGCCATGGCTGAGGGGTCTGCGACGGGCAGTGGGTTCAGACACGTTTAAGAGCGCGTAAAGAGAGGGGTCCTGAGGATGTGAACCGAGGCTCACTTTTGGTGTAAAGGCAATATAATAACGGGGACAGATTAACCCTGTCCAGAGTAAAGTCTGGAAAGGATTCCTCGAACAGAGCGCAATGGAAGTGACGAAGCTCGCGGAGAGAGCTGCGGCCGATCAATCACCGCTAGCTACTTTTGGAGGCAAGTGATAAGGCAGGCCACGTGACTAACCCTCGGCTTGTGACAACAATCAGTTATGGTTGTATCCGCGATGTCTTTGTTTCAAGATATTAGGCATCTAACTTCATATTCCATAGTAGGGGACCTTGTATACTCGTAGTCTCAACAATGAACATAATTGGCCGCCGGTTATTAAAGCTAAGAAGCTGGCCATTGCCAGCTTGTTCTAATTATAGAGCAAACCGTTTGTTTACGCACACATATTGGGCTCGTCTTCGCTGTGGGGATTGGGATTGTGTCGCTGTGGGTGGAGAATTGTCTTTTTTGTCGCGTAGGGTAAATAACAAAAGGGTATATGGAAAACACCCCTGCTGCTTTACTCAGCCTGTCGTACCATAGGCCAAGCAGCGTCTATCGTCTACTGTTCCAGCTTCGTTGAAGATTCCGATTGCGTCCGTGTGCTGGAAATTTGGTCACCCGCAGCCCGGGTAATATCCATCCGGGCTCATGGGTGACGAGATTATGGTCTTGAATCTCGGTTTACCCGAAGATCGAATGTGCAGGTTGTGGATGTTGAATGTCCCAGTCAACCTTGCTGTATGGGCATATCCATTTACTGCTTCTTGCCGCCCTGCTGCTTAGCGCGCTCTCGCTCACGCTTGGCATAGATCTCGGCAGTGAAGGGGCTGAGGAATCGGTCAGTTTGTTTCTTCAACCCATGATGGGAAAGAGGACTTACTCTTCCCACTTCAGAGCGAACCAGTACAACACAAACACTTGGGCGGTCAGAAGGATACCGGCCACCTTGCCCTTGTACAGAGCAACGCCGAGGAAGTTCAGAGTGCTTCCCCAGTACATAGGCGAGCCGGTCACGTTAAATGGGAAACCGGTGACCGGAGCGTCCATGAGAATGCCGAAGTAATCGCCGAGATAGGTGCCAGTGACGCCGAGAGCCCACATACTGGAGAGAACAAGAACGGAGCCGACGGCAAACAAAATACCACCGATAATAGGCTGGTGCACCGGAGCGTAGAAAGGCTGCTCGTCCAGAGCGACTTGGTATACATGGTCACGCAGGATACCCAGAGAGAATATGGCGAAGGCAAGGAAGTAGCATCCTTTGTAGGGGCCGCCAAAAATGCGAGTCAAGATGTGGTTGTTGTACTCTGTTCGCGTCAAATGTTAGCCGACTGCAAAAGTACCGCTTGTTGCCTCGGCTAGTGGGGTCGACCAACCGGCGCGAGCAACGATGCTACATAAGCCATGGGTCAGTTTTTGACATCAATGATTCAAGGAAAGGTCGACTTACTTCCAGAAAATGGGGTTAAATGCAATGGTGGCCGCAGACACTGCTGGGGTTAGTTCCGATCACATGCCAAATGCAAATGCGGAGAAGCTTCAGGTCTGGGAAGCTCGACGTACCAGCTAGCGACGGGGCGGAGAAATCGACAAAGTCGGGCAGGCTGGCCATGGTGCAGAATTGGAAGATTAGAGGTGTAGAGGTGAAGAAGTTAAGATGCCACGAGGGAACAGGGAAGAGGGAAGAGGGGAATTGAATTAGCTCGTGGTCGATTAAGTAAACAAATGACGTTGCTTGTTTCTCCGGTCACGGGATCCATGTTGCGACTTCTTTTTTTGCTGCCCAAGCTCTTTCAAACCGCTTCTGCTTATTCTCGGCATATTCCTGCTCATTCTTTGACTTCTGCTTCCCCGAGAAGCTCGAACTTTCGACCATCGCCATCCCCGAGTACATACCGTGCTTCTCGCGCCGTCAATGCCGCGCCGAGTTCTCCACTCCTAAGCTCCGCTGAGCCGTCATGAGACGTAGAGCTCTTATGCACGTCCGGGGAGAATGGTACTCCGTCGTCGCGATTTCGTCTTAGCGGGAGTCGTTGGATTCATCGCTTGGGGTCTAGTGGTGCGCTGGGTGCCGATCCTGCGATATCTCGGATGGGCCCTGGCCTTGGGGGCCGCGTTGTCATCCACTGGGTTTTTGGCGCTGGTCGTCCTCACTATCCGAAAGCAGAACGACAAGCCTAGCAACTCGAAGTCTATCTCTGTGGCTTTTATTACACCTAATAACTGGCGGAGGGAAGTGCTCAATGTGCGAAAAAGCTCGCGATACCGACCACGACCACTATATCCGCAATCCTTTGTTGTTTCGGAAGAAATAGATGGCCTTTTGTCTTTTATCACCCGAGATCTCATATCTTCATGGTATCACAACATCAGTCCGGATCCCACATTTGCAAACGAAGTCGATCGGGTGATCCGAGTCGCACTGGAAAACTTTCGGGACAGGCTGCTCTCGGAAGATCTGATCTCGTTGGTCGTCTCGCGTATCTTTCCCATATTAACGACTCATCTGAAGGACTATGACGTCGCTGAGCGTTCAGTTCGTGGGCGGAATCTCAATCGAAATGTGACGGAATCGGAAGAACTGGACTTGGCTATTGCCAAGAAGTTCCGCGAAGGCCGCTTACATCCTGCAGTTGCGCTCTCTGTATCCGATCAAAAGCAGGTCCAGCAAGAATATCTCCGCAAGATTTCTGTGGGGCTCCTCCCTCAGCTGTTTCCAGAGAGCGTACTTAATAGTCGGGTTGTAACTGTCCTGATTCGTGAAATCATCTCATGCGCGGTGTTGCTTCCGATTGTATCAGCACTTTCGGATCCAGACACATGGAATCAGTTGATGGAGGCATATGGCAGAACTGCTCTACAGGATCGAAAGACTGTACGCAAGCTTCGGGCTGCGCTGGACGAGCACGCTTCATCTCCTCCGAAGTCTAAACGTGGACAACCCTTTCCACGACTGTCACCCCAGGACTCTGAACGGGCCTTTGAGCGTTTCGTTCGGGCCATAAGACGATGTAATAACCTGTCTGATGCCCGTCGCTTCCGTGCGCTTGTGACTAGCCAGCTGAAGCGGGAAAGCATGGTCGAGGGACAAGATCAAGTCTACCTCCGGCGCCTGGAAACCGGCAAAAGAGTCCTGGATCAAAAGTTGTTGAAGCTTTCCGCGCCTGGAGAAGCATCTCGTAGGCTCGCTGCTGCAGTGAATCCTCGTCGCGGTAGCACTACCGCCGCACAAGAGATTTCTCTTGTGGACGTGATGCACAATGCATCCGGTCTCTCGTATTTTATGGAATTTATGGACCGGCAGAAGCTAATGTCCCTGGTTCAATTCTGGATTGTCGTCGACGGTTTCCGAAACCCATTGGATGACGACTTCGGAGATGAGACGTCGTCCGTCTCGGGGGCTTGGAAAACTGCCGACAGGAATGACATGGCACTTCTTAGTGAAACCTACCTCAACAAACCGGAACTGAAAGTCTCTGACGAGTCACGACGCGCAGTCAAAGCCTTCCTGAGTGCGGGCAAGAACGCCACCCCCGAGCAGTACCGTAGGGCTCGGACGGTTGTTTTGACTACCCAGTCTGCTGTTTTGGAAGAAATGGAGAGCATCTACTACCCAAAGTTCAAAGAATCCGATCTATATTGGAAATATCTCGCCTCGGACGAGGCTTCGGGGGCTCCGGTATCAGCTGAACCCCAATCTCCTCCCGCAGTTACTTTCGAGGCTCCTGAGAGGCGACCTCTCCCTCCTCTCCTAGTACGGACGGGATCACAGCCGGGTACCAGGCCGGCAAAAAATCTTCGAAGAGCTGCTGTCTCATCAAGTGACGTTAGGGGCATGGGAAAACTATTTGATAATGACCATTCGCCACGACGATCAATGGACTCTGAACGATCTGGCCCTCTTTTTGACGACGACTACGACACAGACAATCTCGCCCCATCCAATGCAAGTCTTGGCAAGGATTCTCAAAATGGAGACAATGATGCTTCCCAGAGTCACGTCCTTGAAACTATGGAAGCAGCGCTGAACGATATCATCACCAACGAACCGAAGAATGCACGAGTTGAAGATCTGAAAGGCAGTGGTGGCTCATCTACCTCGTTGTTTGGGTTGGATTTCTCCGAGCCTGCGCGTCGCAACTCTTCCGACGTACCCCGAGTCGACGGCCGCCCAGCTGAGAAAGGGAAGAAGAGCATTGCGACGCTAGGTCTAGTGGATCGTGGCTTACGGCATGGTGTCTTTGATGACGACCTATTCCCGGACCAGCAGAAATACATCGAAGATGAATACGAAGAACCCGTCGGCGAAGAAAAGGACCCTGCAGATGAGGTCCACGAAGCTGCACCTGGCGACCTCGGTCTCACGGAAGCCATCGAAGCACTCACTACCGATATCGACAAACTTAGCGGTCAAGATGCTGTAATCGAGGCATTGACCCGGAAGGCTGAACTGACGAATAACATGGCTGAGCTGCGGATTTTGCGTAAATCCAAGGCTAGCATCCAGCGTGAGATTCATCGCAAGGAGATGCAGCGACAGCAGTACATCATTCAAGAAAGTGACAACAGTCTGTACGGTCGATCCACAGTCCGCATCAAGTCCATCGTGGTAGGCAAGGAAGAGGACGATGGGCGGGAGTTCGCGATGTGTAAGATAAATTCTCTCCGCTACGCACGATTCATAGCATTAACGCTGTTCCAGATGTTGTCGAAGTCCAGCGAAACGCTGGAGAACAAATGCCAGCGGCGTCATGGGTCGTCGCACGCCGCTATAGCGAATTCCACGAACTTCACCAAAAGCTACGCCTGAGCTACCCATCTGTCCGACACTTGGAATTTCCTCGACGGCGCGTTGTTATGAAACTGCAGAAAGAGTTCCTCCAGAAGCGTCGAATCGCCTTAGAGACCTACCTACAAAAGCTGCTTCACCTCCCTGATGTCTGCCGTAGCCGTGATCTGCGAGCCTTTCTCTCCGAACGAGCCATCCTGCCCCGTGATGACACCAACTCCCGCAACAGTGAAGGTGAAACCAAGGATCTGGTCACGCGAATCTACAACTCCGTCGCAGATGGCATGGATGACTTCCTCGGTAATTTCGGAGTCTTGGACCAACTATCCACAGCCGGTCAGAATTTGATATCGGCCGCAACGCAACAAACCGGTCCCAGCACCGCCCGAGACCCTGTCCTAGCCACCGAAGATTCCGTCACCACAGCCGAGGCCGAAGCAGAGCTCAACGCCTTCGAAGACCGCGAGCTCGAACCATTCATCAAACCCATCTGCGATCTCTTCCTCGAAGTTTTCGAATTGAACCGCGGGAACAATTGGCTTCGAGGTCGCGCCGTCGTTGTAGTCTTGCACCAGCTTCTCGGCGGTACCATCGAGCGCAAAGTCCGTGACGGTACCCGCTCTCTCGTCCAGGACGACTCCCTTCTACGGTACCTCGCCCTCGCCCGGGATTCCCTCTGGCCCGGCGGCGTCTTGCGCAAGTTCTCCCCTCGCTCTAACCCCGAGCGGCTCAAGAGCCGCGCCGAGGCTACCGTCGTCCTCGCCACGCTCATCCCCGATTTGGCCGGTAGCGTTGTTGGTCGTGCTAATGCCCAGGCTGCAGCGCGGCGCATCTTTGCTACTTTGAATAATAAGCCTCTCAACACTCATCTGGCTTTTACCATTCTCGATGAGATTGTACTGGTACTCTTTGGCAGTCGGGAGCCTGGTCGGTCCCGTTGAATGCCGCCTTCTCATTTCTGGGCGTTAGCACAATTTTCTGTTTTTACTTCGTAGCCGTGAATTTCGCAGCGACTGTATATACTCATAATTTTGCACACGGCATCCACCTGCATAATTCAATGCCGATGTTGCTCATCTTATAACCTCTGGTCAGACTGGAATAGATGTGCTTGTTAATTGACCTGAGGAGTTGGGCTTTGCAACGGGAGTAGTAGTGCGCGGACTAAGCGGCGCGTTGTGGGCCAGAGTGGATACGCCGTGCTTAGCGCATGGCCCACTCCCGACGTCAATCCTTTCTACATCTACATGTCCCCTACGAAAGGGAAACAGCATGTGGAAATTCAATACGATTCCCGAGTGACAAAGGACCGAAACGGCTGCCAGAGCACCTGAGTGCCCCAGTCTCCGGGTCTTCACCCGCAGATCACTAATAAAGCAAAAACAGGCCGAAAACTCGATTTCTCCTCTCTCTTTAATTCTTGTTTCTAAATCCCAGAGGAGAAACGCGCAATTGCAGAGTGGTCAAGATCGAGGATATTCCCGCTAGGCAAGGAGAGATAATGGAGATGTCAGATAAAAATGTCAAGCTGGGGAGGGGGTCAACCCTTGTCGTTTCACGTTGCGAGTAAAGAGATTAGAGCAGACGAAACAGATAAGAGAGATAGTAGAAATGGGGAGATAGACAGCTGGTGTGTTTGCATTGGCGGGGTCAATCTATGCCAGGGCGGCTTCTTCCTTTGCCTTCTTTTTGGCCTTCTTGCTGCTGAGCTGTTGTGCGGTGTGCTCCTTCTTCTGGTGAACTATCAGGCGTGTCCAGGACTCGTCCTTGTCCCACTCGAAGCCGGCAAGGTAAGGGCTCTCCAGCTCGTCGTCCGCCTGGAAGCTTGGTCAGAGAGGGAATGTCACAATGGGACAGAATGAGAGGTGGGGCTTACCTTCTTCTTGAATTGCTTGTAGATGGCATCTAATGCGTCTTTGATTGTGACGCCTTTGAGGTTTCGTGCGGTGACATGCAGGCCCGAAGGGAAGTCCAGGTCAATCTTCTTGACCGGCGGGTTGACGAGGTACAGCTTGAGGATATCTTTGTCCTCGACTGTTGATGGGGAGGTGTTGAGTTTCCTGGGGAAGGTCAGTGGTTTGGGAAAAAGAGACGAATAGAGGTCAACATACCACCCAGTCTTCTGGGTTTCGATGGGGAGGGTGAGTTCGATCTTTTGTTCCTCTGAAGAAGGGATCAGCCTGAGTACAAGTGGGTCGGCGAGACTAGACTTACCAAGATCCTTGATATTCCAGACATTTTCTTGCGTAGAGGAAGTGCGCCTGTGGCCCTTCTTCTCCTTGGGAACCTCCTTCTGGGTAGAGTCGGGGGCTTTGTCATCTATAGACAAGCCAGCGATGGCAGAATCAACCTTGGTTAGAGGAGCAGACATGATGGACAGATGGATGAATGATGGAGGAAGATGGATGGGAAGAGGAGAAAGAAGAGAGGGAGAAAGGGGAAGAGAGCAGGTGACCACGTTTCCCCCGCCCAAGTCAAGGATGTCATCTGCGTATGAGAGACTTGGATATTTGCTGTAGTACACACTTTATTCATGTTATGATCTATCCTCATCCGTACTGTTGTTACCTATATGCTCTACAGTCATTCTACTCCGTACTCTATACCGCTACATTTCTTTCATCTTTGCTTAAACACTATCACCGGCAGCTCCGGATAGAAACAACTGACATCAGGGGAAGATGTTTGGCTCTGACGGCAACCAATCTAAGAGCTGCACCCCGCATTCTACTCCACCCGGACTTTATTTGAGACATACGAGCGAATGACTTCATATAATCGTCTTATTGTACATGGAATATAAGAATTAGAAGAGATGAATGGAATTGAAAACATATCTATCATCATATCACTACTCATGACTCACACAATTCCATTTAAACTGTTGAGTCAAAGTTGATGATCCGAGGATCACCTGATGTCATGAGCAATCAGACCACCTCAACTCAACTCAACTCAACTTAGAACTTACTCTGACCATCAACATGCCACGTCACTCCAGCTTTCCTTTATGAAATTCTTTCCCAAGGTTTAAAACCTACCAGTTGTCCACAGCATCCGCTCTCTTGGTCCAGAGTCACTAAGATGCACGTTGATCCTCTTTGGTGAACCGCGTGGATCCCTAGTTCTCCACAAAATTCGGGCTATTCCCCCACAGAGTCCGTGCTCACATATCAGCACTAGCTACATAACTAGTCTATCCTGATACCCGGTCCGAGTGATATCCTAATTATTGGCTTCGATATACCTAGTTCTGCACCTAGGTAAGCTCAGCTCTCATAGTTACGATCTAGACACTGATTGCGGATGGCACATCTTTGCAAAAGGGCATACGGAGGTCAATACTTATGCATTATGCATTAGAAATCATTAACTGTGAAGCACAGCATGCAAGCTACCTACGTAGACTTGGGAGCTGCCGCCACACAATCTGTCAGATGAAGAAGGATGCCTAGGCCACCGAGTGGTCATGCTGAAAACGTGGAACTCCACTTCTATTTCCGGAGGCCAAATTGAGAGTGCCCGGACTAAAAGTCAGGTCTAACTCTACATGGTGATACATCGCCATGCTGAATCTGGAGCAACTGAATGATCTAGAGTGCTCATTTTTGTATTCCTTTGTGAAGGCGAAGCAACGAGTGGTTTGGATAGCTCTGGTGCCTTTTTACCTGGGTCTGGCATTGAAAGACCTAGCCACATATGGTCATTAATCTTCCATGGAAAATAATACGGGATGTCTAGCCATTGGTTCTCACTCTTTCTATATTACCCCAAATACTCCCGTGGTAGGACCTGGTCATTGAACACCACTGCCGTAGGTGTACTGACCGTAGTGGTCTTGGTCGAGTGGAACCGAAGTGGAGGGTCCCCCTTTCCTTCCTTTCGCTATCTTCTCTTCATCTAATACTAGTGACTCTATGGAGTTATTTATATTGTATACTGGCTATTGTGAAGACACCGGTAGCCAAGCCAGAAGAGCGTGTCAATATACGTAGGAAAGCTCAAGATACTGCAGGTCGTACACTCGATATCAATCCCGCTGGTGATAAAGGATGCACCGTGCCAACGAGATGCGAAGCTCACTTTACTTCTATGCACAATCTTTGACAGTGTAGAGGGAAGAGGAAGGGGAAGGGGAAAGTAATATGTGATGGGGATGGCGGCTCTCAGTTTAGAGTGTTCGTCATGGGCCAACAGCTGTAAAGCCATCAAACCTTCAGATCGAATATTGCATTCAATCATCATCGAGCGCGCCCACGAAGCCCACAAGCCAGCAAAGCCCTCAGTGCCCACAGTCGGTATAGTCGCGTTGGGAAGTGCCGGTCGTCCGGCCTGAATATCTACGCGGTCCCTGGAGTCGACGGGTCGGGAGCTGGTGAAAAGCTGAAGAGAAGAAGAGAAGAGAAGGAAGAGAAGGGGAAAGTGAGAGATATTTATAGTAGGCCTGGGGTGCAGCCTGAGGCCGATCATGGAAGATGCCATGCAAATATCGGCTACGATATGTTTTGATAAGCTTAGACATCTCTGCTCAATATTAGATTTTAGCACTGCATATATTTTATTCTTCTTTTCTACCCTTTGTGTACTACATTCAATAAAGACGCCTGATTCAACACGCAGCACAAAGGGCGTTGAAACGGCAGTGAAAAAGACAGAGGATATACTGAGAGAGTGGAAGACAAGACATTCGACCAAGAAATGGATAACCCAGAAACAAAAATCAGACCCGACTACCTGAGAGATAATAAATAGCAGACTTGCCCATGTTTGACTCTATAGTTCCCCAAAGGCGGTGAACAGCCGTTTTTCTGCCACCGGCATCGCGCATCTCAAACCGAGTCGAGTGCAAGCAGCAGTCACTTTTTCCCAGCTCTCCCCACATCCATTCAACCTCGCTGCTTTCACCTTGTACCCATCTGCGGGGGTCTTCGATACCTCCTCACCGGTGGCTCTCTTCCCACCCTCGTCTATCTCACACCTTTTGCTGTCTTTGATACCCAAAACAGAGCTCTCTCGCGCACTTCGCGCCCTTTGCGATGTCTTTCTTCGGTAGTGGTGGCGCTGCTGCGTCGGCGGGTCAGACCAACACCACTGGTGACATCTCCAAGGATGTGCAGCTCAACCAGCCCCCGGAGGACAGTATCTCCGACTTGCGGTTCTCTCCCACTAGCGAGCACCTAGCAGTCGCATCATGGGACAAGAAAGTCCGTATCTACGAAATCAATGAACAGGGACAGAGTGAAGGAAAGGCATTATTCGAACATGAGGCTCCAGTCTTGAACTGTTGCTGGTCTCCGGTGAGCTTAATTCTCTCTTTCGTTTATTTTTCGCCCACAAATCTAACCATTGCCTTTTCCTCAGGACGGAACCAAGGTCGTCGGTGCCGGTGCCGACAAAGCTGCTCGCCTGTTGGATCTTGGTGCGAACGGTGCCCCTGCCACCCAGGTTGCTGCACACGATGCCCCGATTCGAAGCTGCCACATGATTCCGAACCCGACGGCAGGCGCCCAACCGCTCCTCATCACCGGTTCATGGGACAAGACAGTCAAGTACTGGGATTTGCGTCAACAGACCCCGATCGCGTCGTTGGAGTGCCAGGAGCGAATCTATAGTATGGATGTGAAGAACAAGCTGCTGGTAGTTGCCACCGCTGACCGCTACATCAACGTGGTCAATCTCGACAACCCGACCAAGATCTACAAGACCGAACAATCCCCTCTCAAGTGGCAGACGCGGGTAGTCAGCTGCTTCAGCGATGCTTCCGGCTACGCCGTCGGCAGTATTGAGGGCCGCTGCGCCATTCACTACGTCGAGGAGAAGGACCAATCCGCCAACTTCTCCTTCAAGTGCCACCGCGAGACTCCGCCGGCCAACCGCGACATCTGCAATATCTACTCGGTCAATGCCATTTCCTTCCACCCCGTCCACGGCACCTTCAGCACCGCCGGTAGCGACGGTACCTTCCACTTCTGGGACAAGGATGCTAAGCACCGTCTGAAGGGTTACCCGGCCGTCGGCGGACCCATCTCCTCTACTGCTTTCAACCGTACCGGAAGCATCTTCGCCTACGCTGTCAGCTACGACTGGAGCAAGGGCTACTCCGCCAACACCCCGCAGACTCCCAACAAGGTTATGCTGCATCCCGTGGGCCCCGACGAGACGAAACCCCGCCCTGGTACCCGCAAGCGGTGATCGAAAAAAGGCTGTTTTCTTTTATCGTTGGCTACGTGGTAGACGAGCCATTGGCGCTATGAGCATGTTAATGAACCTTCCTGTCATATCGGCGTGTATTGTTTGAAGAGAATTGCAAATGGGATTCTTCGAGCTTGATTTTCTTCTAGATAGTTCCTTTCATCAAAAATCATCATCCCAAGCTACTCCTGTCCTATATCGCTTAGAGTCTGAGGTCTGAACTCGGTAGTAGGAAGCCCATAGTTGATAGGGTCCTTAGAAGAAAAAAAAACAATATCAAATGCAATGCAAGGCCCACTCTCCTAGATTCAGGCTGATGCTGGTACGGTAAACTGCCAGTCCATCATCAAGCAAAACCCTTTCTGAAACCACATCATTCGTCCTAACCATGACCCATGACCAATAAACCACAATATCGTGCGCCGAATCCACTTATATTCCCATATTCACCTCGTCACTTCTATGGGTTTACGAAGTGGGCAGAGTGACCTGGGCCACACCGTCGGTGACCTTTTCAACGCCCTCTTCGCTCACGCTAGGGCTTTCAGCACCGCCCTTGGCAGTGGCCTCGATGCCGGTGGACTTGTTGGCCTTCTTCGCATTCTTCTTGGCCTTGGCGGCGGCTTTCTTAGCAGCAACCTTGGCGGCCTCCTCAGCCTTCTGGGCCCTCTCGGCCTGCGATCCACCAAACATCTCCCGCCACTCGTCGGCCTTCTTGGGGTCAATACGAGAGAACAGGTACGCGGCCTTGCCGATCTTGTGGCCGGGCTTGAGAGAGGTAGGCTTCCAGCCGTCCTTGAGGCTATCCAGCGTGGGAATCAACAGGACGGGCGCATCCAGCTGCTCCAGGATCGACTTGGTGGTGGCAGGCATGTACGGGCTGAACACGGCGGACAGCAGGTGGATCAGGTTCAGCACGGTACCCACGACTGCCGCGGCGCGCTCGGGCTCGTTGGCAATGAGAGAGTTGTCCAGGCGGTTAGCCTGGATCAGACCGTTGCCAACTTCAGTAATTCTCATGGCGGTCTGGACACCGGCACGGAGGTGGACGCTCTCCATCTCCTCGATGTACTGGCGGGTGAAGGTGGTGATTTCCTCCAGGTAGGGTTTGAACTCCTCCGGTACAGAGAACTCGGGAATCACGCTGCCATAGGAAGCAGTGACAAGCTTGATGACACGGTTAACCAGGTTTCCCAGCTTGGCCAGCAGTTCGCTGTTGTTGGAGTCGACGAATGGGCGCCATTCGAACTGTGTATCACTAGTCTCAGGGCGGTTCTTGAGCAGGTAGTATCTCCACACGTCTGCAGGAACGCCAGTGTCCTTGGCGTTGGTTCCGAACACACCGATGCCACGCGACTTACTGAACTTACCACCCTCGTAGTTCAAGTATTCTGTGGCACTCAGGTGGTGGTTCATAGTCCAGGGGTCCCGAGTACCGATCTGGGTAGCCGGGAAGATAACACTGTGGAAAGGCACATTGTCCTTACCAATGAACTGGTACAGCTTCACTTCCTCCGGGTTGCGCCACCAGAGCTCCCAGTCATCGGTGTAATTGGCGGTAATCGAAGGGTAGCCAATGCAAGCCTCGAACCACACGTACAGCACTTTGTTTTCGAAGTCATCCAGCGGGACGGGAACACCCCACTTGAGATCACGGGTGATGCCACGGTCCTTCAATCCTTCCTTTAACCAAGACTCGGTGATGACTCGCGAATTCTTCGGCCATTCACCCTTCTCGAAAGTCTCGTTCGCCCACTTCTCGACGTCCGGCTGGAGCTTGTCCAAGAGCAGGTGGATGTGCTTGGTCTCGCGACGAATCGGGGTAGCTCCGTCGAGCTTGCAGCGGGGCTTGATAAGATCGAAGGGATCGAGAAGATGACCGCACTTGTCACACTGATCTCCGCGCGCATCGTCGTAGTGACACCGGGGGCATTCACCCTCGACGTAACGATCTGCCAAGAACGAGCTGTGCTGCTCACAGTACGGCTGCTCGGCCGTCCGCTCAACCAGGAAGCCGTTATCCCAGAGGCGCTTGAAGATGGCCTGAGAGATCTCAGTGTGCTTCTGAGTGGGAGTGCGGCCGAAGTGGTCGAAGCCAATGTTGAACCACTGGTATACTTCCTGATGGATCTTATTGTACTTGGCGCAAAGCTCCTCCGGCGTCACCTTCTCCTCCAGCGCCTTGGTTTCGGTTGCTGTACCGTATTCGTCCGTTCCACAAATGTAGAGAGTGGGCCGTCCACAGGCTTTGTGGTATCTAACATTTGCGCATTAGCATGTTGTCCACTGTGCGGGGTGTTGAGTCATACCTGGCAAAGACATCGGCACTTAGCACAGAGCCGACGACGTTGCCCAGGTGAGGAACATTATTCACGTAGGGCAATGCGCTAGTAATGAGGATATTGCGCTCACCCTTCTTGGGCAGAATCGGATCTGAAGCCATTGTGGTTGGGGGAGTTGTAAATGATGGAGGGGCTTGCGACAGGAAAATCAAAAAGTGGACAATCTCGTGACATTATTTTACTTCCCCGCCCCGCATATCAGAAATCCCTTTCATTTTTGACTCATCGCCACTTTCGATTTCCGCAAATGGAGTCAAATCTACTCGATAGCCTCCTCGATTTGGAGGAACAGTTCTATAATGAAGGATATAACCTGGGAACTGCCGATGGCGCCAAGGCGGGGTACACCGAGGGCAGTGTCTTCGCCGTTGAGAAAGGCTTCGAGAAATTCCTGGAAATGGGCCGCCTATATGGCAAAGCTTTAGTCTGGGCTCAGCGGCTCGCGGATTCAAAGTCGCCAGAAGCGCAGGAACAGCCATTGAATCAACCGGTGACCACAGATGCCGTTGCTCTCGATCCAACAATTTGCAAAGAAATGCAGAGTCTTCCATCGCATAGCGCGAGACTTGTCAAGAACCTCGAAACTCTGCTGGAATTGGTTGATCCCGCTTCTCTGGATATGAGCAATACCGAGGAAGCCGTGAACGATGTGGATGAGCGCCTAAAAGGTGCTGCTGTCAAGGCCAAGCTTATCCAGAGAGCCATGGGCGAGGGCGAAGAGCCTCTGGGGACTCGATTGAATGCCAAAGAAGGCCAGAGATCAGGCGATGGAACGGGCAATATTGAAGACATCAGCTCATTGAGCGTTCGCCACTGAGATCAGACAAAATCGGTAGAGCACGAATCATGTCAGGTCTTCCTATCACCATTCACAAGCAAAGCCAGTCTATACAAAATCCCTAGCCTTGTTGCATGAGGGTGTCGAGTATACTTGCAGCTCATGCGCTCTCCAATGCCTCATGTCTGAGAAGACACGCCCCAAAGACTTTGTCAAGGGCAATTCTAGCCCGGCTCCTCGGTCATGCACACCAACTCTTCGAAGACACCATTGGGATGGTTTCCTGATGGTCTATATGTTTATTTGCCGCCTCGTGAATCCAAGACGATACATATACTGCTTGCCGTTGCTATTGCAGTTGCTACTGGTATAAAGGGGAAGAGGAGTGGTATTTTCTTGGCTTTCAAGTTGTGTTGGTTAGTGACATACTACGGCAGACACTGAAAATGCTTGGAACAGTTTCGGACAGCGAGTTGGGGTGAGCAATTTACCTGAAGATCTGGTGATAGGGCAAGGCAAGCGGGTGAAATTGGGGTCACATTTGCTTGTATTCTCAAGTCCCACCCCGGTTGGCCTAGTCAAAGACTTGCCCACGGGCGTCCGTGTATACAAGATCATGACAAAGTGTGCAGGTGGTGTGGGTATGATGGTTTTGTTGGCCAAGGGTGTCGGTTGGTTGGGCAGCCCATGGCTCGGCTATCCTTTTCTTGGTACTATCAGAAGATCATATGCCTACTGTGAGGTGGTGAAGCTATCCCGAAGCATCGCCAAAAGTACATGAAGTGTACAAACCCGAAAGCACCAATTTACATTCACCGGTTTGAATCCAAGAACTGAATAATTTTTTTCATTATTTTCTTTGGTGTATTGTAACCACTATTCATAACGGGGACTACACTCGGTTGCCCTTTCCAAGTGGGAAACATATCCGTGGTGAAGCCTCAGGCGGCGAGCCTCTGCCACTAAGCTAAGACACAATTTGTCTAGCAAAGCCTAGGGGACTTGTTGTAGACCGGCGAGCTGCAAGTACTGAAAAGTTTATGGGTAAAAGATCGAAGACCTGGGTCGATGATCTGGGTCTTCATTTGATATCATAACCCAAAGCCAGTCATAACCTTTGTCTGGTGACATCCATACACCTCAAATTCATGTCATGAATCATTGCTCAAGGCTTCGCACAGCCATGGCCATGGCACCCTCTTCGGTCTTGTGACCACCAATGAACCCGCTGGCATGCACGAAGATTGCGCCTTCGGGGAGCTTGGGCTGACCGGCCTTCTCAGCCTCAGACGCTATAACACCATCTAGGTCCTGATCGCGGACACCACGCCAGGCCTCGGGCAGGGGCTTCCGGGACTCGAAGCTGCTCTCGGATACGGAGACACACTGCACGCGCCACTTGGAGTCTTCGGCGCCACTCTCGGGGTACAGAACATAGTACACCTGCGCGGCAGGATCAATCTCCTCGCTGTTCGAAGCATCCTTCTCAGAGTTGTACAAGTGCTCCTTCCAGGGAACACCACCACGCGGCAACACGAGAATACGGCCGGAGGAGTGGACGTTGAAGCGCGACTGGTATGCAGATCCGACGGTGGTGCGGGCCGGAAGCCACGAGAAGCAGGCTTGGTGAAGCTTGCGAGCGAAGACATTGCCGATGAGTGTGCTGGCCCGACCGAACAGACTGTCCTCGTCCTGGGGCTCGCCCGGCGGGCTGGTGGGGTCAGGGTTGTTCATGTCGTTGACAATGGAAGCAAGGGTGACACCGCCGTCCTTGAAGCGCTTCTCCAATTTGGCAGCAGACAAAGCGGCAGGGTCGTAGGCGGAAATGCCGTTGTCATTGGCATCAATGGCCTCGATAAAGTCAGTGTAAAGCTTCTCGTACAGCAGATCGACATCAGCATGGTCCTCGGGCACGGACAAGTGCTGGGCAATGATGGCACGGCCAAAGTGCATGTACACCAGACCCGCGGAGGAGAGCTTGGTGTTGTGCTTGGGGAAGGTGGTGGAGAATGTGCGCTGGTGGTGATCATAGCGGTTGATGGCAGCGTCGTACACGCCGCCAACGTCGACCACGGTATGACACGTCTCTAGCTGAGCCGGGTCTCGGCTTCGCACAAGCGGAGAAGAAGAGTACGTGGGAAGTAAGCGGAGCATGTAGACTGCCAGGGCCTCATCCGCGTGGAAATGACCACTGGACGATAAATCAGTTTGGATCGATTGAAGGATAGATCGATGTTAGTACTCACCTATGAGTCCCGATCAAGGGGGACGAGGTCTTGAGCTTCTTGGCAGCAGTTTCAGCCATGTTGAACCAGCGATGAAAGCGTAACATACAACAAGCAAGAAAAATGAAGATATAGAAATGCTCGAGCTTATGATTTGCCGGGCTCTGGCTGGCTGCTCCTACAGACCGCCTTTTTCTGCCTAACTTTCCGCCTACAACTCCGAGCAATTTGACTTGTAGATTCCATTTCAGCTGACCGAGACATGAGGACACTGGGACCAGCAGTGCGGCTTTTGTAACGGTGACAATGATTGACACGACAGTGTTAGGTGACGCGGTATATCGCCAGTTCGCATATGGGGTGCCATCTATTTTGACGAGAAAGTCATATTCATAAAGGCGTATCTTCAATTCCCTGTACTATGTACATATCTGCCCGTCTGTATCGGGAATCAGGGCTTTAATCGAGGGCTGACAAAGTCACGCCGGTTGCGGAAACGTGCACAACAATGCATGCAAGTACTGATACCTGGGTTTCTTTGTCTATATGTGAGGAATCAAGTACATATACATACCCCTCTAATCTATCAGACCTCGCCGTGGTTGACGTCCCCAGTCCCCGAGTTACTGCTTGATGGCGTTATAGTGATCGTGTGCTTCTTGCTCACTTCATAGAAGAATAAAGCCATAGGCTATTCCAGACCGAACAACCCCAGTCGTGCTGCGTGCTCTGACCGCCAGTCTGACCCCTGGTACTCCGTGTAGATTTCTTTTTCTCACCTTGGATACACGAGAAGCTTTCACTAGCAATACAACCGTCAACCTTCAGGGCCAACTTTGTACCTGAAATCGAAGCTACATATCTGAAGTTGTACTTTTCCCTACCTTCTCCACCCTCAGAACTTCATCTCCAACGTTAACACCCTACGCATTCGCAATTCGCTCCTTGACCCCTCGAGCGGACCCACGTGAAAGGGCGATAAGGTCAAGAAAAAGAAAAGATAGTCGTGTGCATTTCCCCCATCTCTTTCCTCACCTTCATCTTCGCCGCGATACCTGCCGCGCGCCGCCCCGCGCGTTCTTCTCCCCGATGTGGCTCTTTCGAGTCTTCTCGTCGGCCGTCTTCCTCGCCGTGACCGTCTCGTCCATCCCTCTCGCTTTCGATGTCGGTGGTAAGACATGCGGTCTGGCCTTTTCGCTATCCTTGGCCACCTTCTACTTCCTCTTCTCCCTGCTGAGGCTCACGACCCCCGAGCGCTCTTGGTTCCGTTCTTCCCTCGTCACCGTCATCCGATCCACGCAATGGATCCTCATTCCGACCTTGTTGATCTGGTCCCTAAATCGCTTCTCGGTCGACGCGGACAGTAACGGTGGATGGGTGGAGCGCACCTTCAGTGGGAAGCGGGCGCAGGATAGCTCCGTCCAGGAGTGGCTCTTCGGTCGCGATGGCCTGGTCGAGAGTGTGACCTTGGGCAACTGGGACCGGCTTCTGAGATGGTCGACTCCCGTCTTTCAGCTGGCAGAGGGCTTCTGCAGTTTACTGGTGATCCAAGCCGCTGGACAAATTACTCGTTGGCTCGTGAATCGAGGTGGACGAAGCGACAGCTGGATGGTATGTATACTCTTGTAACTCCTTGTGTGTTGCGACGCTGAACTGACTCCGTGAGCAGATTGGTCTCTTGGTCCTTTCGGCCACCGTCATCTCGAGCTCTGTCTATTTCCTCTGGCGTGTACTTCAATTCCCCGAGATTTCGAACGTGGATGCCGCTCTGATCGGCGTCTCCGTTACATGCGCAGTTATCCTGTGCGCCTGGGGTATTGGCAGTGGGCGCGGAAACCCCGTAGAGAGCTCTCTGCTCTTTGCGTACGTCGTTCTCTGCATCTATCAGATCTTTACGGACTACCAGCCTTCGTACCCAATGGAGCATGTTCCTTCGCCTTCGCAGGCTGGCGACTTCCCCCCTTTCCCGCCCATCATCATGGCGTCGTACACCACCCTCAGGCACGCGTTATCTCTGCTGCCATCGATCATCCATGCGGCGTTCAACGTGATCACCGCTGTTTTCAGTGCAGTGACCCCGTCCGTCCTGATTTCGCTCGCCTACCGACTGCTGGTGCTGTATGCCTCAACGCGAATCATTCCTGCCGTGCGTGAGTCTGGGGCCCGCGCTCTGTCTCAGGAAGCCTCCCTCGATGACTCGGATGCGGCCGGCCAGGTTCTGGGTTTCTTGAGCTACTTTGCACCGACTATCCTTATCGCAGTCTACACCAGTCTTTTGATGCAGCATTTCTCATCGACCTCGCAAGCTATGGGAGGCAGCGGCGAGTGGTGGAGCAGCCAAGATGGCGGCGGGGGCAATATGTGGAGGTGGATCAATCTTGCCTGCACCACGGCCCTATACGCGGTCGAGCTCTGGCTCGGGGAGCACGAGGACTTGGACAATGGCTTGGCTGGCCATTGGAAAACCGACTGAGCTTATTTCGTTATCACTGAGTGAAACCTGCAATGTCTGGTCCTCTCCCGCATCATCGCTTTCCACATGAATCGGAGTGGTTACTTTCGATTCCAGTGGACCCGGTGGCAGCAGTGGCTGCCAGAAGACACCACCGTCGCGTGCATTTCTTCAGCCGATGCAAAGCCCCTGGTCTTGCCACCAGACAGATCGTGCTGATTCCCAGAGACGAGTTCCAGGGGTTGCTGATGCCATGTGCCTCGAGTCTCGATTTGAACCGAGATAGCTTTCTTCTCAGTGCATGGCCTCTGCCCCTGCCTTTTCTTGTCCAACACCATACACGGCTATCTGTTGAGCCTCCTTTTCTGGCGACGGTCTCCCTGAAACCTGGCTCTTCCCCTTCATGTATAACCCCATCATTTCTCATGTACACGGAGAACAGGTCCTTTCCCGAAGGAATATTGCATCCAAGAATCCCTGCCTCCTTTCGGAGACATTTCTATTACTGTCTTCACCCATCTTGATGACTCCTCCATGATACCAGCGTCAATCCTTGCTATCTTTTTTGCCTTGTCTTATCGCGATATTATCTGGCACTGATACCCTCTGTTGTCCTCGATGTCTGCTTTTGGCTTCCAATACAAAATCTTGCTACGTCTCATCTGCCTCGCCCCGCTATCTCTGGGTATCTGGGGAGCTTCAATTAGAAAAAGATCGTTAATTGGGCGATTTAGTAATCTCATGTAACCCAAATAAATGGTTTCCGTTATGAACAAAGGGGATAAATCGAGTATACTCCATGGTAGAACTATTCATAAGCACGAGATGGATACTGCGTAAAATGCAAAAGACAATGCTGTGAACGTCAGAGCGATAACACAGATGGCGAAGATCGCATAGACATAAAAAATATAAACAAGCCGAAGAATGGGAGGGACGAGAGATCGATGCGTGCTGATGTTTCAGCAGTCACAAAGAACCGAGACTGCAGTAAGCTCGAGTCGAGTCACATCGTGCCTTTTTTTTTTCTGCGTTTTTTTTTTTTTTTCAATTTTCAGCCTGCCATCCCGTTTCCGTTCTTTCCCACTTGCCCTGTCCCGCAGTGCACCTCATCCCCGGAAAGAATCATTCCCATAGCGCCAGGCTTTTGCAACCAAAAGAATAAATCACTCCCAGACCCGGAAAAGAAAATGCAAATGTCAGATGCAGGGAACTTTGTTCACCGACGGATGGGCACACCCTCTCGAGCAGCAGGAGGGCTGACGCTGAGCTCCTTGGCTTCCTTGTCCTCGTCGGGTTCGGCGGAGCCCTCGCTGACACTGGTGCCGCGCTGCAGGTAGCTGCCCTCCTTGGCGGGGCTACGGCTCTGGAAACCGACTGAGCCCGGGTGCCCGCTGATGCTGCCGGGGATATGCTGGCCCTGTGAGCTCACGCTGCTGGCGTTGCCGGATGTGTTGTTGGCACCGGGTGAGGTCGCGGTGAGGTGGGGAATGTTCTCGGGCACTGGGTGGCGTGATCCGATGCTGGTGACGCCGACATCTGAGGCTTTGCCGGCTTTGCTGAGAGCGTAGTCACCCGAGTCGAAGTATTTCCGCTCCTGAGGGTGGGGGATAGGCAGTTAGCAAGAGGTTTCTAAAGAGGGGTCGAAGCTAGGGATGGAAAGGAGAGTTCCGATTTACCTTGAGCTTGTTCTGGAGCAGATCCTTCTTGTTTGGCATTTTGCCATAAAGACGGAAGAGTTTCTGTTCTTCCGGGGTCATGGCCTGGGCGGGTTAGGGACATTGTGAAGTTGGTGTCGGAGGCCGCCACTCACGTTGATATCGATCTTGTTCTGCTGGTGGGGATTCATGATGGTGAGAGAAGAGTGGTCAATAGAGATAATGTGAGTAAAGAAGGGAGGAGAGGAAGTCAGGGTGTGACAGTTGGAAGAAGTAAAATGCCACGATGATAGTGGAGAGAGTTGGGGGATTTCTATGGGTTCTAACTTCTATCGATAACGCTGGACGCGGGGCCCGGCTACAGACCTGACACATCAGAATGTGCGCTGTTTCTGATACTGATTCTCTATTTATATTCAAATAGGTCGCTATGTAGTTTATGTAGCCTATATTATGATGTTACTCTGTAGTTAAGTGCTTAAATCTACGAGACTGGTAAGAGCACTACACTGTACACTGTACGTCATCAAGGGAACAATGACAAAGTCAGATTCGAGATAATGTAACTAGTTACCTATGCAATTATGAATGCCAAAATAGGACTTAGTCCAGTCCAATCAAAGTAAATAACTCGAATAAGTATCAACGTAGAAGAAAAAAGGTGGGAAAGGAGAGCGAAAAGTGAACCGCATCCGCACATTCCACAATTAAGTTCACAATTGCGTCCACCACTCGCCTCATTTTTGCATCCCCCGCCACCATGACCGATCAGAGGGCATTTGTGGTTGAGCATCTTGATCCCGAATTGGGACCGTGGTCTACACTCGAATATGCCTGTATCGCTCGCGAATCCCATGCTCTTGGGGCTCGATTTTTGCTTAGTTCGGTGCCCGCTGAACTAAGCAGAAATTTGCCCGCTGAACTGGCCGCCACCAAAGGCTTCGAGGTTGAACAGCGCAGTGTTGAGGAGATTTACCCCAAGGACAAGGTCTGTCTGTTGGATCCTGCTGCTCAGGTGGAATTGAGCCCAGAGGATGGCGATACCTTTGACGTTTTTCTGTTCGGTGGCATTCTTGGTAGGATCCTTCTTGGTAGTACTTGAATTTGGGGCTAACCTTGCATACAGGCGATGACCCGCCCAGGGGTATGTCTATAACGATAGATTTGGGCTAAGTCCAGGACTAATAGAATATAGATCGGACCTCTGAGTTGAGGAAAAAAGGCTACGTTGGTCGCCGATTGGGCCCCAAGCAGATGACCACCGACACCGCTGTGCGAGTCACTCGTATGGTGGTGCACGAAAAAAGTCAGACGATCTTTGACTATGATATAAAATACACTAAACTAATATTATGCAGTTCCCCTCGAGGAGATTTCCTACGTCGACTACCCGGAAATTCTGATCAATGAGCATGAGCGGACTGAGATGCCATTCCGCTACGTTAAGGACGCCCAAGGCGAGCCGATCATGCCCAAGGTCAGTTCGGGATTCCCCTTTGCCTAGAATTAACGCTAACCGGGTCTTTATAGGGGATGGTGGATCTGATTAAGAACGACGCCGACAAGGCTGTTGATGATCTTTTCTAGATTGAACACCGAGTACGGAGTAAAAAAGCCACACACCTTCAAAAACAATATGATCCGAACATCGGTTTCAGAATTGAACTTGCCCAGGTTTAACTTCATGAGACTCGTACATGCTGCAATGGATACAAAAATGCATATCAACCATTTATAGACGAATATATCCCGAAATTCAAAAAGGCCGCGAATAGTGGCGCATCTATAGACCACTAAATCGGGCCACGCGGTATTTGGAGTTCTGGAGCCTTAGGTTTAGTTATGTATTCGTATGTGAATATCATGATCAAGTGGCACAATTTCATGTAATATACATGTAATACAGTGACTAGACCGTACACGGTAACACTGCGCCGAGGCCACGCCAGCACCTCCTTGGACTCCGCCCGTTCCGCCTTCTTTGACCTCCAACTTGGCGACCACGCTACGTCGTCTTCTTTTCCTATTTTTTTTTCTCTGGAGATTGCACGGTGTTCTCTTCTCACCAGCCCTTCCGCGTCCCTATTCCTCGTGCGATCTCCTTACAGCTCCCGTCTCCGAATTCGATGACCGCTTAAGCTGAGCTCCGTCCGCGACGGACTTGTCTCGACACGACTTGGGCGAGCTGTTTCCTGCGAAATCTTATGAGCCTCTATACTACCGAGACCCTGAAATAACTACCATGCCCTCCCCCGCTTGTGCGAAGAGGGGCGCTCTGGCCATGCTGTCATGGACCCTCTCCCTGCTGGGCCCGACGCTGTCCGCGGCCAGCTCTGCTGCAGATTACTATGTACATGACCTGCCTGGTGTCCCCAGTGGTCCTCTCTTGAAGATGCATGCTGGGTGAGTCAATGCGATTGGATCCACGCGGTGGACCGGCGACTAATAGGGACAAACTATCACAGACACATTGAAGTAGACCCCGAAAGCAACGGCAACCTATTCTTCTGGCATTTCCAAAACCAGCATATTGCGAACCGACAGAGAACCGTTATTTGGCTGAATGGTGGGCCCGGGTGTAGCTCCATGGATGGTGCACTGATGGAGGTTGGCCCCTACCGACTCAAAGACGACCAGACATTGGAATACAACAAGGGTTCTTGGGATGAATTCGCCAACTTGCTTTTCGTCGACCAGCCCGTCGGCACTGGCTTTAGTTATGCGAACACCGACAGCTACCTCCACGAATTGGATGAGATGTCCACCCACTTCATGATCTTCTTGGAGAAGTTCTTCGACATGTTCCCCGAGTATGAAAGAGACGATGTATGTGATTTGCTGCGCCGAGCCAGTTTCCGAAGTATTCGATTTCTGACGTCTTGTAGATCTACCTTGCAGGTGAATCGTATGCGGGTCAGCATATCCCCTATATCGCCAAGGCCATCCGGGAGCGCAACAAGGCTGCTGTGTTGAATGGGAAGTCCAAGTGGCCGCTCAAGGGCTTATTGATCGGTAATGGCTGGATTTCACCAGCCGATCAATATCCGGCCAACTTCGAGTTTGCTGAAAAGGAGGGTCTGATCAAAGAGGGAACCCAAACCTACCGCAATCTCGAGGCCTTGAACTCCGTCTGCCTGTCAACGCTGGAAACACCCGGCTCTCACAACAAAATTAATGTCAGAGAATGTGAGAACGTCTTTCAGCAAGCCCTGACGCTCACCACCAAGGACGGCATGTGCTACAACATGTACGATGTTCGGCTGAAGGACACCAGCCCTGCATGTGGCATGAACTGGCCGCCGGACCTGGAGTATATGAGGCCTTATCTCCGCCGGGACGACGTGGTGAAGGCTTTGAACATTAACCCTGCAAAGATGTCTGGCTGGGAGGAATGCTCTGGTCTGGTAAGCAGTGCCTTCAAGGCACAGAATTCCCGGCCAGCCGTCCAGCTGCTTCCCGGCCTCCTTGAATCCGGCATCAACGTCCTTTTGTTCAGTGGTGCGAAGGACTGGATTTGCAACCACATTGGAACAGAGAATATGATTCACAACATGAAGTGGAAGGGTGGAACCGGCTTCGAGACCTCTCCGGGTGTCTGGGCTCCCCGTCACGACTGGACCTTCGAGGGCGAGCCTGCCGGTATTTATCAATACGCCCGCAACTTGACCTACGTGCTCTTCTACAACTCCAGCCACATGGTCCCCTTTGATCAACCCCGTCAGACTCGTGACATGCTAGACCGCTTCATGCGCGTTGACATTGCCAGCATCGGAGGTCGTCCCGCCGACTCCCGCATCGATGGCGAGAAACTGCCTCAGACCTCTGTCGGCGGCTACCCCAATAGCACCGCGGGAGAGCAGCAGCAGGAACAGAAGATGAAGGACACCGAGATGCACGCCTATACCAAGTCGGGTGAGGCCATCCTCGTCGTAGTCATCATCGGTGTCATCGTCTGGGGCTTCTTCATCTGGCGCAGTCGCCGCCCCCACAAGGGCTACAGTGGTGTCCACGGGGAAGAGATGAATGGCATGCGTGGTTCGGTCCTGGACCGGTTCCACAACAAGCGCTCGACTAACGACGTTGAAGCCGGTGATTTTGACGAGTCCGAGCTAGACGACCTCCATTCACCCGGTATTGACCGGGAGCATTATGCGGTTGGTGAGGTCAGTGATGATGAAAGCGTTCATGAAGGTTCGCGCCCGCTGAATGAGGGCCAGCAATCATGATACGAAGCATGTGTTGGGTGCGGTGTCTCGGTTTCTATCTCTTTTCTGATTCGTGGTTTTTCTCTGTATATCTATACAAAGCTAAGGCGTACCCGTCTGATCTTCCGATAGACTAAATATTGAATGACATTCAACACTGAATTTCAATACTGGATTTCAACTCTGTATCGGAGCTGTAGAATTATTCTTTTTCGCTTTCTTGACACGGGTCACTCTTTCCATGTCTATGTGAATCTCTCTCATACAGAATAACAGCCTCTATGCGTATATACTTTCATAAATAGGTAGTTTACCGCTACAGTGTCCACACTTTGACACTGCCATCATCTGCCGTCGTCACCAGTATTTCCTCCTCCGCGCCCTCTGATCCACGATCTGCTCGGTTCGCCCAGGCCACATGGTTTATCTCATAGATGCCATGTGCTCCATCCAAGACGGCAAAGATTGCCCATTCAGTCTGTAACGAGGGCTTTGTTGAAGGCTCGGTATCCATGGCATCCGAATCAGTGGACGGCGCCACAAGTCGTTCCTCGTAGATCACAATGCGTCCATCCGCGCCAACAGAGGCAACGAGACCCGTCTTTCGACTCCATGCAACGGCGTAGATAGCAAGCTCATGTGCATGGGGCAGCAAAGCGTCCTCCTCCCACGTCTCGTCGGTTCCAGTGGGCCGGATAATGCTCGGGATACCCGTAGCCGCCGACGAGCTCATGCCCGGCTGCGAAATCTCTTTAGGAAGATGGCGCCAGACCCGCACAGTGCGATCATCCGAACAGGATATCAGTCTTGGTCCCGAAAGAGCTCGCTGCTCTCGCCACTGACTCTGTAGCTCGCTGGACGGTGACGCTGGTACGGTCTCAGGACCCTCCCAGTCAAGGAACCATACGGTGCCTTCGTGCTTCTTGATACACGCTACCTGGCCCCAGTCATCCAGATCTTCCCGCCACAGCCGGATCGTGTCGTCGTATCCGCCGCTGGCGAGGCATTCTTCCACAGGATGCCACGAAACGCACTTCACGTCACCGCTGTGTTCCTGCATCACGGCCACCGTCTCAAAGTTATTGTCCCCGTCGTCCAGATCCTCCCAGATCCAGATCGATTTGTCGCGCGCGCATGTGGCTAGTAACATCCCCGACGGCGACCACGAAACCGACTTGACTTCGCTGTCGTGTCCGTCAAGAAGAACAGCAAATCGCCACTCTTCGTCTTCGTCTGCATTTGATCCGTTTCCGTCTTGTTCGTCGCCATTGTCGGCGTCGGTCTGCCCGTAGCTATCCCATCGTCGCCAGATTCCCACTGTGGCATCGAAGCTTCCTGTGGCGAGCACGCTCTCGCCCTGTACGTGTGGCTTCCAGGCACATGCCCGCACGCTGCGCTTGTGCCCGCCGGTGATGGTTGATAGGAGCTTGAAGTTGGTGAGCGAGTACACCCGCACGGTCTTGTCGGAGCTACATGTCGCAACAATTGGGAGTGTCGGATGCGGCGCCGTGAGCCATGCCCGCTCCAGCGAGGAAGGTGTGAGGTCGGATAGGAGGGAGATGTGTGGCTCGACCATTGTGAGGGGGTTGGAGGTTGGTGACGGAGGGGAAATTTTGGGAGTGGAACGTGGGGTTACCAACGATTAGATAGTGATTATCAATATCAAACAAATCTAACTTGACTATTAAATATCATGAACATTGCCTCAAGTCGGCTATAATTACTCCTGGTTCTCATATACAAACAGTAAAGCCCATTCCTGCCAATTTGCCCTAAACCAAACTCAGAGTCAAACATCCAATGGCGCCTGAGACAAAAAGACCAAACCACGATCCCTGTGATCATTACGATATTATATATGCCCCCGGGGACGCCGCTACTGCGTGGGAACGCCTTCTTCGCAGAGACGATCGTGAACTGCTCCATGACAGAGCCAATCCACTTCTCTAATCTTCTCTAACTCCTCCACAAGCTGCCCGACTTCATTGACGAACTCGGGCATACCAGCTCCCGCCAGACTTTGGCTTGCGGTGGTTGTCGCACGCACTCTCTCCGAGGCACTGGAGGCGCTTAGACGAGAGAGAACGTGACTTCGCAGACGCGAGAGGATAAGTCGTGCCACCGGGTCTGAGAAGCTGGGTGCCGATGGTCCGGTCCCTGCGCACTCCGGGTTTGCCCCCGTTCTCTCTGGTGTATCTGGACAGACCTGCACCGAGGCCCCAGGTACAGCCACAGCACTTGCTATCGCGACTGGAGCGAGTACTCGTCGGATAGTCGCCGCGAGTTGTGCGCTCGCGTTCGACGGCATGGGGTGCGTCGACTGAAGTATGGACTGCACGCGGTCCGCGCTTATCTCATTAAAGTCCAGAGAAAGAATGCGGTCCGCCTCGGGCTTCCACTGCGATCGTGCATCCCGTTTGAGCAGGTTCTTCGCTGTTAGCAAGATAGACGCTGTTGCCACAATGCGGAATGCTTTGGCATGCAGACGCTCCAGTCGCTGATGGTCAAGAGTCAGAGTCTCGGGGATCAAATCCTCGGAGACGGTAGCGTTGCTGAGCACAAGGTCTACGAGGCCGTGTGCATATACTCGTGTGGCAGGTGGGCGAGGCTCTCCGTGAATATTCTCCGGGTCTCGCTTCTTCATTTCATCAACAATGATCTTGCGATGAGTTCGCCAAAATCGTCGGGTCTTCCCCAGCCCAATTGACCCATCCGAAACGCCGTTGTCAAAGGATCGCTGTTCATATCCGGGGGCCTCTTGGATCAGTTGCGGAGCTGCGATTTGGATCATGAAATTCGTGTGATCCAGCGAAAGCAGATCGATGATGCTCATCAACCTCGCTAGTCGATCAATAGCATCACCCGAGGTGTCCTCGGCGAATGCTTTGACCACGGGGTCGCGGTATGGAGCACAGAGTCGAGGCAAAATTGTGTTCATAAAGTCGAAGAAATTCTCGTAGGAGAATGACCCGGCTTTACATTGGCTTTCAACCAGTCTCGGATCAAGGACTTCGCTGACAAGCACGTACAGGGAGTTCCCAGGTCGCAGCGAGCGCAGCAGTCGATCTTGGATCACGGTGGCCATGGCAACTGTCCAGCCAGTGCCTTGTCCAGCCTCGACATCGCGCCTCATTTGATCACACATATGCTCCATGATTTGTCTTCGAGGGTCTGTATATGATGTCTCCTCAATCTTGTACTCTTTGTTGAGCAGCAATTCATGTACCAGAACCCGGTTCTCGGGGAGAGCCGTGAGGATCTTAGTGAACCGCTCATGTGGAGAAGTTCGTTGCTTGTCCAGTTCCTGCAGGACGGCAGCATCAACGTTGTTGAATGAATCGCTGATAGGGGATGTGACGCTCTCCGTCAAGACATCCCCTGATGAGGGCGCCACTTCGGCGGACCGGGGAATGGACTGCTTAGAGGTAGAACGCTTCTTTTCTTTCTTGGCCTTCTTGAGTGCATCCCGGATCATCTGCATGGCACGATCAGAGCCTGCAAGTCGCTTGAGTCTGGCGAGAAGCAGGATTTGGTTCTGCCGAATGCCCTGTCGATAATCCTCTGCAACACCGCCGGCTGTATCGCCCTTGACAGTTTGCCATATAAGTTCCAACTCAACGAACTGCGCAAGCATGATCTCTATCAAGACAGTCGAATCGTGAGATTTCCAGGCATGGAATGCTGAGAAGAAAACATTGTGGGATTCACACAAAATTTGGAGGTCGGCGGTGATCACGGTTGGCGAGCAACAGCCTGATGAGAGCAGCGCAGCGACTTGTTCAAAGGCTACCAGCAGCTCGCGTGCTTTGGCGATCAAGTCCTGCTCCTGCTCGCCGTCACCGCTCAATACCTCGGCGGGATGGGTGACAATAAGATAGCTGCTAAGGAACGTGCGCACCGCACCACGTTCGCCTAGCGCCCCGCCTTCCATATCCTGCAGCCCACAGAGCCGAAGTACCTTCGTCATGGTATCGAGGACATCCCGGTTGGAAAGGAGAGCTCCGACTTCTTCAAAGGACATCTCCCGAACCCGGTCAACCGACAGGTTAAGTGTCCGGAACTGCTGCATCACGCCCTTTGCATGATGGGTCCTCCAGACGCGCTGGATCTTTCGAGCCGCTCCATCCTGGGTCAGTGACTGGGTCACAGCCCGCGCCATCTTCTTCTCCTCGGCAGCCGGCAGGCTGCTGGTGCGCTGACGCCGATGGGTCTGCTGGTAGAGTGTCCGCCGTTTTTCAGCCTCTGCAAATTTCTCTGCCATTTCCAGCCGCATGCGGGCGTGCTCTGCAGCATGCTTCTCCCGCTGGTCCTCAGCCTTCTTCTTGGCTCGTTTGACCTGATCTTCACACTTGGCCACGATGTCCGCCAGGAGACGTTCACGGGCTTGCTGAGCAGCCAAGGCTCTCTCCTCGCTGTGTAGGTTTCTGGTAGCTGCCTTTGCAAGGGTAGCGCGCAGCCTCACCTTCTCGGCGTGCAGCGCACGGTCCGCGAGCCTCGCTTTTCGGCTTTCCAGAATGGATGTACGACGGAGATGCTGGGCAATATGGTCCGCGCTTTGCGAGCCATTAGAAGAAGCGTTCGAGTGGTGTGAGTGCAGCGAAGAGATCGAGCTTCGGCGCGACGAAGCGGCGGAGGAGCGCCGCGCCTTGCTGCTGCGACGGTAGAAGCGAGCGGCGATGTGTGGTGGGAGAGTCAGCGGCGGTGCCGGCTCTTCGGATAACATTTCCACATCCGATTCGGTTACGGAGTCTGGAGAAACGGGGGTTGGACCCGCATCAGGGAGCCGGATTTCGATGTCGGAGTTGCGACGCATCATCGTCAAGTCGAGAGCAGTGCGATGCGTGCGATGCGTGCGATGCTGTGCAGGGGAGTGGGAATACGGTGGGGTAGGACTCGACTGATAAGAGATTAGACGAAGCCGTGAGAACAGTTCACAGGGGAAAATCGGTACGAACCTCGTCACAGAGGCCCCCTTTATAAGTATCGAGCCTCGAGATGAAATAACAAGCTAAACCAAAGCCTGAAAGTAAGCGCAAAGGAGCATACTCGTGCTAGGGCGGCCGGGGTTGCGGAAGGATCCGTGCTCTGTTTCAGAATATGAGAAGGGAAGAAGTTAATTCATGTTGGGAGAAAGAAATAAAAAAGGAGGAAATGGCGAGAACGGAAAACAATCGGCCGCATGACAACGAAAGCAGACACGTCCATGAAGCAGGTGGAATCCGATGGCCGCGAGCAGAAAGGCGTTGGGCTTAGCTAATCCGCTTTGGGAGTTGCACATAGTTACACATGGTTGTGCTGCTTTCTACTTTTGAATTAGTTATAATCTAAGCTATAACTATGTCTAAGGTAAACTAGTTATGTAAATATGTAGCTAGTTATCGATGTCTGGCACATTTTGGCCTTCCCCTTCCAATTAGTGCTCGGTCCTCGCTGCCTTTTGCTCACTACGTAGAACTAAGCGCACCTCCCTGTGAGGTCTGATCTGACCTTGGCTTTACGCTTTCACAATTAGTTATTGCCCACGGTCTGTCGCCATTGCTTCTTGATTCTTCATCCTTCATATCTAAAAGTATATCATTCTCAATGCATGCAATGAAACTAAAGAACTCGCAATCCAACCCTCATCTGCCCTCGACCTCCTCGATTGGCGCGCAGATAGTAAGGGATAAAGCACAAATCCCTTGCCTGTCCGAAGATGTCGGGGTTCATCTCCGCTGTGACTTGACCATTCCAGGGAGACGTATCGAGTTCTCCTGTCGCACCTTTCTCGGCGACTATAGCCACATAAGGGTCGGGTTGAGACCGAGTCTCTTCCCGTATATGAGCTTCGGGATCAAATATCGTCATCTGTTCATATGAGTTAGCATCTTACCTGGGAAAGACCATCGTTCAACTTACCTTGAAGTGATTATTTTCCCATGGGTGGTCGATATCCTCCACACAGTACACGATAGGTCCTCGCGTCATATATACCACGGGCTGCATGGTCAGGGGATGGGGTCGGACCAATCGTGGTTGCATTGGACAGGAGAACCGGAATTTCGAATGTCGCTGTAACCATTCTTCACCTAGGAATAAATATCCATCTCGCACATCCAATTGGTCAGGACGGGGCGTGATCTTTATCATTCCAAGTTAGCCCTGGAGCACATCATCAGAGATAAAATGGCGAATCTAACCTCCCATGATGACGCCCAGCCGGGAATCCTCAGCCGCAGCTCCAGACCCAGTGGTGATTGATCTGTGCGTATATCAAATTCCACATCACCATCCCACGGCCAGTTTGTTTTCTGCGTGATCTCCACTTTCGACTCGGCGACCTGGAGAGTAAGAGTAGCCGAAGTGTAAAGATGCACATTCACAATGGCACTATGCTTCTTCACTACATGACTCCAGATGTAACCCCCGAGGAAACCCAAGGTTCGAGTGACGTTGGGTGGACAGCAAGCACATTCGAACCACTCGTGCCGCTGCGAGAGATCTTGATCTGAAGAGGCCAATTGATTCACATATGTGAATGCTTTCCCATCCAAACTCATGCCAGTCAAGACTGCATTGTACAGGCAAAGCTCCATGATATCTCCGTAATGGCTTTTCAGTTCCACCTATTGCACTTTTGTTAGTCCTCAAGCAGCCTTCGGCCTTGGCTAGAAGTGGTGCATACCTGTAACAAACGTTCAGCCAGCATCATCACACCAATCGCAGCGCACGTCTCTGCATAGCAACCGCCTTCGTCTGTGCCCTGAGGCAAAAAGTAGTCGATTCCGAAGCCTTCCCACTTCTTCACGGCTCCGATGCCGCCTGTGACATAGGACTTCTTTTCTACCATGTTTGACCACAACTGGCGGAGAGCAGGTAAATACTTAGCACCAAAATCACTCTCAAAGTGATAGATCCGAACTAAATCTGCGACAGCTGTAAGAAGGTACATGGCTCGAACTGAATGCCCTTCAACAGTCTTCTGGTCCACAATCGGCAAATGGGCTTGTTGATACCTTGATTAAATTGTCAGGATGACCAGATATCAAGGTAATATACATGCTTGATGGGGTCAGGTCATACCAGTAGCTTCTTGCAGCAGGATAGTACATGGGTAGGTCATGCTCGCTTTCACCCCTTGCTTCTGCTTCGACATCATAATAGTGTTTCTTCTCTTTCCCACCATTGGCATTTCCTCTTTCTTCAACAAAGAATTTAGCCAGTTGTAAATGCTTTGGGTTACCAGTCACCTTGTACAAGCGTAACAGAGCCAGTTCAATCTCCGGATGGCCAGGGTAGCCTGGTATTTGGCCCTCCTGGTCACCGAAAGTAGCTGCGAGCAGATCCACATATTTGAGAATGGGTGCCAGCATATCATCGTTCTTGTAGTAAAGTCGATGTGCAAGGGCACCTTCAATGAGATGACCTGCATTGTACCTGGACCAGGAAGAGTTTCGTCAGTCTTTGTTACTTCGGAAGGCCTAATAAAACTTTACAATTCGTGCATATCTCTCAGATTGGTAAAGCGTTTCCCCGGTTCGACAACAGAGTAATGAATATTTAGATAGCCGTCTGGATGCTGAGCCTCGCGAATCATCTGCACTAGTTCTCGAACTGCCACATCAATCTCCGCATCGAAGTTGTCCGCTAGCAAGTAACAGGCGCCCTCTATCCATTTAGCCACGTCGGAATCCCAGAATTGGTGGTTGGGTACAGGGTACACAGTGGGAGGATCTGAATAGCACGGATGCCACTTGAGCTTGAATGCATCGTAACGACCCGTCTGTTTCAGCATCTGAAGCTGATGCCGGAGGGTCTGAGCTCGAACGACTTCGCGACGACGTGCCCAAAAGGACTCTGGTGCAAAGGTCGTTGCGATAAAGCTTTCTTGAGGATAATCCATGTTTACTTCCTGGATTTCGGCTGTGACCATCCAACTCTACACCAGGGGGCACCACTTGTCTCTTATGAGTACTGAGAGGATCGGCAAGTCCCTCGTCGGAAGCCGCGACGGCACAGTTCTCGGGCTCCTTGAGAGTCCGTGTTGGTCTCCGAAACAAAGCTCCGTTTAGGCAAGACTCCGGCGGAGATGCTCCGGCGGGGGCAAACATAAACGGAGATTAAGGTTGACACTTGCTGTCAAGTCTTCTGGCACCCCGCATTAGCATTAGTTCAGGTGCCCGCTAAGCTCCACAACCCCGGGAATTATGCACTCCAGAGCCCAGATATCTAAATATGTGGGGTCCCGACCCGATACCCCGGGTTTACCTCACCCTGTATATATAGACCGGCAAGAAGCGTCGCATGTTCAAAATGCTTTTCCGAGATCTAGAAGACCCGAAAATTTGTTCTTTGTTCAGCTTTTGAGTCAATATGGGCCTTGCGGAGAAGTTTCTTCCCAAGGATGACCGGTAAGTGCTCCGTTTCCCGTTTGGTCAAAGTTTAGACTGAACGGATTGCAGTTTTGCGGCACTGCTGCTCTATGGCATGGTATTTTCTACCTGCTTCAATGGATATGATGCTGGTATTATGACCGTCATCCTGGCCGACAAACAATTCACCCAATATTATGGAATTACCCCCAATAGGTCTGGTCTTGTTGCGACTATCCCCTGGGCAATGACGGGTTAGTGATATCTATGGGTAACTCTGAGTTACACTCAGCTTGGATCATTATTAATGTCCTTTTAGGGCTGGCTCAGCTCTGGCTCGGGGGTTCCCTCGCTGGTTGGTTAGGTCGCCTTTGGGCATTGCGCGTCTCCATCTGCATCATGATCATCGGAGTGTAAGAAGTTATCATAATACCTTGATGTTGATGACCAGAGCTAATATCTATACAGAGTGGTCGAGGTCGTTCCCAACAACTTTGGTGTCTTGATTCTAGGCCGGCTTTTGACGTGAGTTCTTCTAGTTTATGCCTTGGTCTTCAAGGTGCCCCAATGATCCTGACTGACTGCTTTTTCTGTCAGTGGACTAGGGTTCGGCTGTGTCTATATTGCAACAAATCTATATGTCGCTGAATGCGCTCCAACGAAGCTGAGAGGTAGTTTCGTGGGTACAGTATCCCAGTTTGGCTACCAACTGGGTACCCTTATCGCCTTCTGGACTGGCTACGGAATGTCCTTCCACAAGTCTCCCTATAACATTGCTTGGCGAGTATCAAACCTCGTTCAGATCCCGATCGGTATTGCCTTTATCGCCGTCTCATTTTGGTACCCCGAGAGCCCCCGGTTCATGCTGGAAAAGTATCCAGAGGCACCCGAACGATCTCTTCAGGTGTTGAGCCGGCTTAGATCCGGGGCACCGACTGATGAACGTATTCGAGCTGAGTTTCACGAGTTGGTTGCATCGTATGAGTTTCGTCGACGGTTTGATCCGGGCTACATTGGTCTTTTCAAGGATAAGAGTATGCGTAAGCGCCTTGCATATGGATTCTATGCAGCAGGTCTACAGCAAGTATGACACACCCAGACATCGTTATTTGTTTAGAGATACTCACATATTTTGGGCAGTGTGGTGGCATTGCCTCACTGACAATGTACGCCACTCTCATCTATCAGAGTCTCGGATGGGACTCTGGCTCCCAAGCATTGTCGATCAATGGCATTCAATCTGTTCTTCAGCTACTCATAGTGCTGGTCAATACCTTTACCGTGGAAAGATTTGGCCGACGAGGTTTATTACTGGCTGGATTCGCCATTCAGTCACTGGCACTATTGATCATGTCTTGTCTTACTACGGCCTTCCCCTCAAATGGAAACAAGGCTGCTGCTATCGTTGAGGTTGCTATGCTCTTCATTGTGGGATTGACCTACTGCTGGTCCAATGGTCCCATCACGGCTGCGGTCGTCTCGGAAATATTTCCACAGCATGTTCGAGACAAGGTAAGTTGGAATATAAATGACGGGTAACGGGGACTATCTGCTGATATGGTCATTTTTCTAGGGCTTTGGTTTATCGATGCTCGGCCAAACTTGCTGGCTTATTTTGCTCACTCAATCTTGGCCCCTGTTCAACGACAAAGTCGGAGGCCGCAGCTATTGGCTACTGTTCGGACTCAATGTAATGGCTGGGGTGAGTTGGATATCCCTCGTATATTCCATGGATGACCTGGATTAATCTCTATGGTTTAGGTGTCTGTCTACTTCATTCTTCCCGAAACAAAGGGCGTGTCACTGGAACGAATGGAGAAAATCTTTGGAGGCTTGGATTATGTCGAGGCGGGCGAGTGTGAGGGTGGCTCTGAGAAACGGGAGGCTCTGGCCATTGTAAACGAGGGAGAAAAGGCCCCTACTGCCCATGTGGAAGATGCATCTAGAGACCGTTCATCAGGGCTCGAAAGATTGCCAGTCTAGGGAATTGACCTTCCAGTTACCCATGATTTATGTATCTTCGAGAGCATGTTTTATTGATCAAAATGATGTGGAATGATTCAAATGCAGTTCATTTCAGTCGTGATGCTAATGCGGATTTTAAGTTAGAGATATGCAAGCGCTGTGCTGGTGAAAGCAGGCTTCTATTGGGACGCCAAACCAAGCCACCCATGACAGAGGTGAGCGATGAAACCAAGAAACATTCCTCCAAAGACCCAATGTCTCCCAAAAAGCATGGTTTGCTCCTAGTCAATGCTGAGTTGGTGTGATCGTATGTTGCTCTTGCAATAGTCCATATTCCGAAAAACCAAGCCTGGAGAGGTTCAGCCAGGTACCAACAACCTGATTATCGAAGGCTTCTTGGTTCGTCATCTAAATATTCATGGGATGAGGTCCGTGCTGCGCTCCAAGTTGCGATGCTTCCCATTGCATGCGATAATCTTGGTATCACACCCCAAGGTCCTGGGTGAGCCTCGATGCTCAGTGGCAAAGGACGGCGGGATGTTCACCAATAGGCCACGGGCCCAAAGGAACTAAGCAATCCAATCAACTGCGCGAGTTGTCTTCGAGCCTGGATATTGATATTGACGCCAGGATCACCGATGGCCAAAAATGTCGATATGTTCAGCTCCCTCATCTTCTTCTTCTTCCTCCTCCCCGTCTTCCTCATCTGACCCAGAAGAATCCGAGCGTCCTGAATCCTCGTCTTCCTCTTCAGCCCCCGAAGCTTCTTCGGCGAGTGCCGTCTCACCCGCAAGGAATCCATAGCGATCTCGGAGCTTTTTGCTTAGAAAGTTCAAAGCGCCATAATCCCCACCCCTGTTATCTTGAGACGTACCCCCGAAAAAGGGCGAGGAAGACGGTTTCTCTGACTCGCGTTCCCTCGGTAGGCCGAAGTAATTGCTGACCACGGGCGAGATAGCGCGGCCATGGGTCATATTATACGACACAAATTGTCGCTCGGAACCAGCGGTCACTGGGGCACTGAGTGGGGGTTGAGTCGCTTGACTAGCATTGAGATGCAAGGATGCCAAAGATGCAGTTGGATCTTCATTTACATTCAAGGACGATGATCGCGGCTGAGATGAAGGATTGCTGACGCCTTCTTCTTCAAGCACTGCAGATACGTCACCGTGCAAAATCCTCATTTGGGCTGTATTATAAGACTCGCACCTGTTATGTGTTAACTTCCTCGCTCAACTTGTTTGTCGTACATACTCACAAATCACACTTCAAGCCCAACCAGTGGTACCTGACCACCGATTTTGCCCCACAGTCGTTACAATAGATCAGTGCCTTCGTGTCTCTGAATTCCTCAGGCATGGGTTGGCTTTCAATCGTGCGATCCAGATTTCTGAATGTCGATTCCATGTTGGTGATGGTCTTGCTGCAGATAGGACAACGGAATGAGGTTTTCGAATATTCTGACAGACATTTGTGGTGGAGACTATGCCCACATCGCATCACGACTACGGTCTCCGGTGAAGTGAACATATAATCGCCACAAATGGGGCAGTCGCACTGGGTGGATCTTTCAATACAGCGATGGGTGTTTTCGACCGAGATAGGTAAGCATAGAGAGCACATCTAGACAAAGTTAGCACCACAGAAATTAGCACAGTTCAGAAGAATCAACATACCTTGCAGTGGAAGAAGTCCTTGCCAAGCCCCTGGCCAATCCGACATATACCGCAGTCATTGCAATGATAAATGCTCTTCTTTGGGTCGTTGTCCCAAAGTTTGCAGATTTCGCAGTAATATTGAGCAGTCTGCTCCCCACATTTCCTGCAGTCATGCGCCGCGGGCTGAGCATGACCGCATAACATACATAGCATGTTCTCGGTGTCTCGGCGAATGAGATGATGGTCCTCGACTTCGTCATGGCAAAAGCGGCAAGTGTACCACTTCTTGCAAGTAACGCACTGGAGTTTGACATTCCTTTGGTAGTGCTGACAGCCAAGAGAGGTCTCCTCTAATTCTTCCGTGTCCGGATCTTCTTCACCCGTCTCTTCACTCGTCTCAACCTCGGGCGATTCGGGCTCCACCTTCGGAACATATGTGGGTTGCAAATCCTCGGGTGTAAGAATAAAATGATTCTCATATTGAGGGATCGAGGACGATAATGTCGGGCTTAGCGGACTTAAATCTGGCGAGTGTTTCCTTCCAAAGGTCGCCGGGCTACCGAGTTGGGACAGAACCGAAGAGCTAAGCATGGGGGAGATTGCCGCGGACATGCTCGGTTGACGGATTCGACAAGAGTTATAGCTTTCTGTCATTAGGTCGTGAACCATCCGTGCTTTCTCGTCGTTGCCGATATCCAGCTCTCGGATGGCATGAATCTTCTTTCTGAGCCAGCCCATCCCATCATCGGCCGGGAGATGCATGGGGCTAGCTTCGTTTATATTGAATGCATCGTTTGCTGATCGTCCAGCTCGTTCACTTCTCAAGCCCGAGTTGGTAACCGGTTGTCCCGCCGACTCGGTACGCCCAGATACTAGGTTCTCTGGGCTACGTGTATTAGTATTCACATCATCTGCGCGTACAATGTTGGATGCGTCTCGGGTCATCGACGAGGTGTCACTGGATAAAGGGCCATTCTGAGGCATGATTCGAACGCCTTCTGGCTCCGAAGTTCGGCCATCCATATCTTTGGGCAGGGTTGTGAAGAAAGGCAATGACCCTTCATTTCCGATCCTCGATTCCAAATCACCACTATCTTGGCTGTCCTGGCCAGATTCTAAAACAGTGGGTTCTGGACGGTCACTTGTCGATGATTCTGGTTGGCTTTGAGGGGGCTCCGCTTCGTTGTCCTTGGGATAGCGGGGAGGGTGAGGAGGGCGGGCACGGATTCCAAGTTCGATCAACAGTGACGATATGAAGCTGCTCATGAAGGGCCAGGGCGGATCACATCGGATGCAATGAGCAACCTCTTGAAGGTTGGAAGACGGTTTTGGCATTTTGGCATGTGACGTAGAGTTCATCACATGACATGGATCGACGCGCTACCGAAAATATCGAAGTAATGAGATTTGGAAGGACAACTATAATCAACAAACCAAACACCTGGAGAGTCTAATATTCCCTGGTCTTTGGGCAAATGTTAAATTAAGTGGGAAAGTGTTCTAGACATTCTTCTTTCGACCAGTTCTGCGCGCAGGTCGCAGCCCTGCAGCATCCTGCATCAGGTCTGACTACCACCTACAGTTCCACTCGCGAAGACTGCTCGAACCTAGCAAGTACATCACGCTGCGGAATATCATGGACTATACGTCACGGGTTTCGCGTCGCCAATTGCCAGTCGAGAGAACAATGCAGACGATGACAACAGACTAGGCATGGATCATCGTGCCAGAACGTGTCCTGATAGCCTGATGCGAGTGGGGAATGGAGAACGGGATTCCAAGTCAGGCGAGATTCGGTGACCAGATTCCATTTCAAGAGAGATGCCTCCTCGCCCCATAATGTGTTTATGCCCAAGGAGAAGTACTGGCACCCAACGCAGGATCGTAGTGCGGCGGATCGCATCGGTAGCAGATTTTCCTCACTTCAGACACGTCCCTAGACTTTCGTTGAGACGTTCAAGGGTCGAATTAAAATGGCCGTAGGCGCTTTTACGAAATTGGGTCTCTAGTCTGCCGAGTCCCAGGGTCCGTAGCCTACAGGCAAGTCAGAGACGACCTTCTCCTTCTCCACCTCCAGTGGTAGTAGCACTTACGTGCGCGACTCTTTAGCAACATTGGGCAGTTCCCAGTACCTAGCGAACAATAGATTCTTGACAATTTTATGTTCAAAGCCTGTGGCATCGGCGGCGCGCTCGAGGAAGCGGAGGGTATTGGCGATTTTCGATGGGTCAAATTCCTCGCGCGGAGCGGAGCGAAAGGAGGTTCGCAAGGTCGTGAGCAGGACATGGCGACTGGGAGTCGCATGCCTGATGGTTCTCAGCCCCTGCCGGTATAGATGACGATATGCATGAACAACGGCCTGGTCAGCCAAAGTCCCCGAAACGCTCATGCTCAGGCTCATGTTGGTTGCACGAAGACGACGAGGCGATTGATTTGAAGATCCGCGGCCTCAGGCGGCGCTAGCCCGATCGGGACAGAATGACTTTGGGCCGCAACTGGCGACTTTCTTCCTTCCCCCACCCTCTTGAAGTTCATGCCTTCATACCCTTTGGGTTCATTCTGGCTTCAACTACGGAGACGTGTCATCCTGCGACGTGACTCTTGCCTTGAAACGCTGGGTCCGCCGGTCTTTTTACCTCGGTGATTTTATGCACTGACCGTCCTCTGACCTACAATATCATTCAGCCGACAACCCAGCGTCCAGAAACATGTGTTGAAAAACTTCACGGTAGGGTTTGTGTCAAGAGCCCGAACAGAATGGCTCGAGTCGTTAGGAGAGCTGCGTCGGCTTCGGCCAGGCGCGCTCCTAGTCGGGCCGTTCAGAAGAGAGCTCGAAAACACAAGATCATCATGGAGTCTGTCACTCAGGAAAAGAAGAAACTTAGAACTGTGGTTAGTGTCGCTGCAATTCTGATCTCACAGAATCATGCTTGACGATCAGATCAGATTTCTTTCGAGGCTCGAGCACCCACTGGCTATACCTTCATTCCCGCGGGAAATCCACTCCTCACGACTACATGTAAAGAGAGGTGCCGCAAAGAAGGACTCCAGATTCATGCGGTCTCGGTAAGATGAGTTTATTCTATCCTAGTCTGCACATTGCTCATATCTACCAGACAACCCCCCATGCCAACACGCATAACCTGTCCCAACATGTTCATCGGATTGGGTTTCATTTCCCAAGTACCGTGGTTGCAGCCGCCTGTTCAGAACTGGGTCTTTATCTCACCAGTGCAGGGAAGGCGGTGCCCTTTCACACCCTCGGCGGTCTACACGATCCCCAACCAGTGGACTCCGAGGTTTCTCAAGTCAGCATTAACACCGAGGCGAGAGATGCCATTACAGATTTGTTCCCAAACGTTCCACAGGCTGATTTGTTCCAAATCATCAAAACTGCGTTTCAGAAGGTAAGTTCCTTGTCATACCCGAAAGGGCGAAAGTTGGAAGATGGGGTTGCCTGATATCTATGTCAGGGTCAACGGAAAGTCGGCACGGCATCTGGGTTGCCTTTGGCTCGCAGAGCGCAATTAGCAGTGGTCGCGCATATCCGACACGTCTACACTGATTATGACCGTCTTTTGAAACAGAAGTCGTTCCACGAAGCAAGGTCAGCAGTTGAGCAAAGTACTCTACAAAAGGTCATCCAATGGCGCGGAGATGATGAAAATGGCCAGACCGTTCTTGAGGATGTTTTCCGCGAAGTAATCGTCATATCCGACGATGAGGATAGCGAGACGGAAGAAGAAGTGGCAACCGCCATGAACACTCGACACCAGAGTGTGGAGTTCGTATCCAGCAATGCCCTGGTCCAGGATGTTCAGACCCAACCGGTCAATGTCGGCATTCTTACAAATGGAGACTTTGCGAGGGAGCTATCCGAAGAGGCACCGCCTGGTTTTCGGTTTGTTGCCCGGATGCCGGCCAAGAAGACCATCGACCGTCGAGGCTTCAGCAGGTATCAAGCGTGGAATCGCGCCTTGCATCGTTTCCGTGCCGAGGCACAAGGTGCTGAGCAGGCCCGCCTTGGTGAAGCCCCAGCTGAAGAGAAAAGCCCACGCAACGCGAAGCGATCCGCTGCTGCGCAAGAACTATCGGAACCAGTCAGGCGCCGGGATACCGCTCTCCAGTCCTTGGAACTTGCCTCTAGAGCCGATCCAGGCTCCATACAGGTTAGTCGCCCAATGCAGCGAATGCCTGGCGTTCCATCAACGGATAAACCGAGCGGCAAGAGCCACGTAAGTGCACAGGAAAGACAGACTCCTTTGGAAAGTCAGCGGGCATTTTCTCTATACGGGCCTGGTGGAAGGCCTATCCCACTAAGTACGCAGCAGCCACCTGAAGTCCGTCTTTTGAAGAAGGATCTTCGTCCAAGTGGAAACATAGTCTACTCCCAGAGTACAACTCATGTGGACCAGGGGCTCAATTCTAGGGTCGAATGGTTTCCTATTCCATCTAATGACAGAGCGGATGCGCCTGTCTTTGTTAGCGGGCTCAAGGAGCTTCAACAGATTAGCGAGTCCCAAGTTGGACCCCGGTCCGGAATCCCCATCTCTTATCATTCCAGGCAAGGAGCCGTTCCACAGGATCATGCTTTGCCCTCGATTGAAACTGCTTGGCCTGGGGAAAAGCGGCTTTCGGATGGCCGACTAGAGCAGCTGACGAAGAGGATGTCGCTTCGTTCCGTAACCCCGGTTCATTTTCAGGGAGATCCCTCTCAGCATGGCAATGCTAGGCCACTAGGCAGTCCCGATGATCCAAATGCCAAGAGAAGGCGTATAGCGCATTACGCCCCTCGTCCGGACTTGCGCCCCGATAACTGGAAGGCAACACCTAATGGAGCCCCCGTCTCTCAAGGACCGACCCCAAGAAGACAACACGGCCGTGAGGAACTCATACCAGAGCATCGCTCGCAGGACGCGCCTTATCTCCGGCGAGACTATCTCTCACAGGTGGAACGGCCTCCGATTGTAGGATACCCGCGAGAAAGCAAGCCAGTTCCACTTGCTGCTGCACCTGCCAGTCAGGATGTGAGGCCACCAGTGGACCGGACGCGTATGACCGATTCTCATCAGCACGCCTCCAAGCATCACCTTCCACCGGCGCCTTCTAAATCAAATGGCAGTTTTGCTGCAGGCGACCGGGCATTCAGGGTGGCACTGGAAACATACCGTCCTGAAATTCGTCCTGCCTACCATTCTAATCGTAGCCCCCGCGCGGATCGAGCCCAATCCTCAACGCATGAGGAACCATACGCCCCCATTTGGGGATCCTATACTGATGGCGATCGTCCTTTCCGTGAGGCTCCCTCCGGCGGGAAGCAGTATGCGGATGGTTTTGTTCGTCATGTTGATATTCGTGAGGTCCGTCAGGCCGAGTATTTGATCCAGCGTCCCAGGCCTCAACCCACACGTCCGGGAGGGTCCCTCTGTCAGCCTGCCAAGATGAGGATCCCTGATCACTATGATACCATAAAAATGTCCCAGGTCCGAGCTTCCTCAGAGCAGTATCAGCCCCAAAGTTCACGGGTAGTGACCCAAAAATCTTACGATCAACTCCCCCATCGCCCCCAGCCTCATGGGTCTCCTCGCCAAAGACACCCTGGCAGCGGGCTGAGCACCACCCGGTAAGTCCTTTCTACAACGAGATCAGCCAGCTCATTATCCGCACAAGTCATTGGATCGTATGCCTCTGGTGACTGACATCCTTCACAGCCGGGTTCATGATCCCCGATCTTTTCAAATGGCGGAACAGAACCGCCCAATCTACGTCCAACAAGTCGAATCGCAACTGCCGCAGCCCACCATTCCGGATGGACGACACGTCATTGTTATTGATTGAAGGGAAAGGGTCTCATGGCATTGAACTGGATTTATTTTCCTTATCTTCGAGATTCTACATTTTTATGTGTCGCGCTGTTGTCCATGATACCCTTCTGCATATCCTTATAACGCCTGCATTTCATGGAACTCCAATTTGTATCGTATTGTCTGGAGCACATTTCCTCGGCATATGAATTTATTAAACTACACGATCGCCTTGAACTAGATCGGCTGTACAGGATGTCATTGTATTCAAATCACTATCGTGATCTTAGCACTCAGCCGCTGTCTTCTGCAGTGTAAGGCGGACCAGTGAAGATATGCAAAGGTGCAACGTGCTTAGAACACGCTTTCAGGAAAGTCTAAGAAAGGAAAGTTGCAAGTATAGCTCCATTTATCGGCCTCCAACCTTAACGAAAGGTTATTGGTTTCCCAAGACACGTCAGATCGTCGAGCGGCTTGGAACCTCAAACACTCATTGCCTGCCCATCAGCCTCGCCACTATTCACCTGCTTTCCAGTCTTCTTGATCGCGGCCAGCACGGTATCATAGGGAACAGTCGACTCGGCGGTCACGAGCGCAGTCTGGGATTCGAGGTTGACGTCGAAGGACTTGACGCCTGCGTGGTCATTTAGCAAGACACAACCTAAGAAGTGTGGCGATACATACCCTCAAGACGCTTCAAGACCCGTTCGACGGCGCCGGAGCAGCCGCCACAGCTCATGGACACGTTGAACTTGTATTGGTGGTCTGACATGGCGAGTAAAGTTGGGGGAGAGTTGGAGCCGCGGGGCCGCCGGGAGAAAAAGGCGGGAAAGGAAAAGTGGATTTGTCAGGACGTTAAGGTTAACTAAGGGAAGTATAGAGAAAAGACAGCGGTTTCACTTATATATTCCATTATATCGGATACGAGCCGGGTCTGCATTTGTCATGCGTTTCATCCCTTTCATCTGAGCGATTTCTGCGATTGGCCGGTTCTGCTATACGCGCCATATACTCCGTACACTGCGTGCTGCACACTGCATACAACTTTTGTCTCTCTCTGTCCCTAAAAACCAGCCGCTCGTCTCCTCTTCTTGGCCTTGATGCTCTTGTTGGTTTCCCGCGTCCCAAATTGTCCTCGTTCTACCTGCGTCATTGGCATCTCCTCCGTGGGCTGACTGCTTGGGATGGGCATCTCCTGGTCGGGCTGACTACCCCAGTTTCTAAGCATGGGTGCGACAGGTGCGACAGGTGCGACAGGTGCAACAGGTGCAACAGGTGCGACAGGAGTCGGCGGCAGGGATGAAGCTTCGGGTGCATCAATAAGCTGTGATCTCTTCTTGCGCACTCGGTGTCTGGAGGCCCTCGGCTCCACCTGGTTCCCATCGTCGGCGAGCAGCTGCGATGTCTTCTGCCATTCATAAGCGGCCGGGTCAACGTCTATCTGCCAATGAGATAACAAATTACCCACATTTCGAGGCATTGGACGGGGCTCTTTGAAGACTGTATATGCGGAAAGAGCACTGTAGTCCGTGGCAGGGGCTTCTTTGGGCTTATCAATTGCGTCCGAACCCCGAGTAGAGGTTACTTGTGAAGATGACAGCTGTTGATGAGAATTCTGTGACGACGGCATGGGCTCCTTCTGACTCTGATGTGCATCGGTTGAATCAGCCTCGCGGGGCGATCTATCTGTATTGGATACGTTTGAAATCCGAACGAGGCGAGCGAAAAGAAGATCAAGAGCAATGCCTCGGACAGATCTCTCTTTCAACACACGTGTGGGATCGGGAATGCCGTCTTCGCCGTGAGGAAGCAGTGCAACCCACTCGTCAACCAAATGACTGTAGGTTTCCAGGAAATCCAACCGCGGCTCTGACAAAATCCTTTCCAGGCCGTGGAACAGATTGGAAAATCGCAAAGGCAATATCATGTATCGCCACGGAGCTTGTGTATCGGGGCTTGGGGGGAAAACAGTTGAAACAAGACGCGCTACATCATTCGCACCCTCATCAATATCGTGCAACAACGGCCGATCACCGCTAATTTCCAGCCTAAGATCCATCAGTATCAATTCATCGAGTCGACCATATTTTATTGAGTAGACTTACATCGTTTCGCTTGCATGAAAATCATCTGATGCCCCACGTCCGTCATTTTCCAGGGTCTCAATGATATGATCAACGGTCAGTTGAGTCCCTTCCGGCTCCCGAGGTTTTGTAAGGGTTGTCAGATCTGCCATTACACGTGCATAAACAGACGTCCAATCTATAGTCCATTGGAGATCTTGATCCCTATCGTGAGAGGAATCCATGGCAGAAACCCTGGGGGCTGCTTGGCGAAGAGTGAGACGTGAAGTCGCGGATTCATCCCAGTCATTCACGATGAACTCCTCGTCATCGATCTTCGTGTCATTCCCATGTATGAAATGCTTTGCAATTTGTAGAATACTACCACTTTCAAGAAGCACACCCTCTTGGTCACGTCCCCAGTGATAGTCTGGACCCTGGAACAGCGTTTCGTGAACGGCCAGGGATAGATCAGCCCAAAAAAGCTTGATCAGCGTCATATCTGAATTGTAGCGGTTCCTCGTTGCATCTGCAGGAGTGTGGCGAACTTGTCGAAACACGAATTTGGAGTAATGTGTATACATATTTTCGGTGGATGAAACATCCGCTGCCTTGGGATTCTTAGGGTTCTCGAGAATGAAAGGATCAGGTACAGGGATTGACTCTGTCTCCTCATCTGCGAGGAGTGGGCAAGGAAACCCTTGGACAAGATCGGTAAGTCGCGAGTATAGAACTAAATACAAATCTAGTCTAGTCAGCGTCCAATCATTTTGAACTCAGAATTCAAAGCACATACCGCGGTTAACCATGAGGTCGCTGATACGTAATGTTGTATCCTCGGGATCCCGAAAATGGCGCCAAGTTATACGAGGACGCAGAGGTGGCCTTGTGCCATTTGAATATAGCGGTGCTGTTGTGACATCAAACCAAAGCAGTCGCGAGGTTGTAAGAACGAAGAAGTGGGAAGGATTCTGAATGCTTCGTTCTAGGTCCAAAACCCACTCAGATTGCTTGTTCATGCCCAGTTCGACGGAGCTGGACCGAACACCTTCGCCGGTCATCTGGTAAAGCGCAGTACAACGACGATCAGAAACCACTACAGTCGAAAAATCAGCAACCCACACGATCGATGCCCAGCCATCGTGTCTCGGCCGCTCAAACTGAGGCTTTCCATCCCTTGATGGTAGCGAGGCCATCGAAACTTTCCTGGCAATGTAGGTGGATCCATGCTTTGTTTGTCGGCCTCTAATCTCCCAAACTGACCAGTTTCCCATGATATCGACGACGCCAAATTGTCTCGAGTACCACGGATTAAAAGTCACATCGGCCAAGGTGAATCCTCCCGTGACGTTTTCCGACAACTCCACCACGGGGTTTGCATCAAGTCGGGAGTTTCGATAGGGAATAGCGAAAGCCTCGGTATCAGTGCCATTGACGTGCGCAGGCACGGGCTCTCGCTGAAAAGTGGGTCGAAAAATCATAATCATCGTCTTCAGACGTGCAGCCATCCAAGCGGTCTTCCCCTTCACCGGCCGGGCGAAACTGATTTGCTGGATTGGGGCTCCCCGTTGCGACCATTCTGTAGTCTCTGCATCGCCAATAGATGGTATATGCAACGAAGAGCCCTCACGCTGTATCTCTGCAATTTCATCCTCTATCATGCGAAACGAGATGGTATCGCGACTTACGCCGGTCACTACGGCTGCGATAGCCACCGGGGCCGGAATACTCGACGAATCATCACTCATGTGGTCTAGCGCATAGCCCAAGTCAAAAAGAGTCGAGATTTGGGGATCGCAGATTTCGGCTGTATCTGTAATGACCTTGGAATAGGCATCATCGTTGATAGTGGGCCATTGTGCAGCAAGATCCGGGTGCGTATTTGGAATCAGTTTGTCGTCTGGCCGGCGAGTAATCTTATGCGGCAGCTGCAGTTCAGAGGCATTACCAGCTGACGGTACTGTGTTCTTTGTCACCCCCGTATATGAGATCGGGGTACAGCGGGTGAAAGAGCGGGCGAAAGTCCATGTCTTGGTTTCCGGGAGGTAGACAGCTCGTCCCACGTGCCCATAGTGTAGAGTAGTATCGGGATGTTCATCCATTTGATCGTGATCTGCTCCTTGCAATGTGCGCAAGTCCAGGCCAGATCATATCGAGGACTGGGGTTGGGAAATAGGACAAGATTGAGTGAAATGGTAACTTGTCTCGAACGGAAGTGAAGTTGAAAATTGGAGCTCAATCATTTTTCTTGGGCTTATCGATAAGGCGTTGCGCCGCAACCCAAACATCGTTTCATCATTTGATCCCCAACGCGTCTCTCCTCTTCTCTTGTTCAACCCAACCCTAAGTTGAGAAGCTCGAGACCTTCAACCCTTGCTACCATGGCTTCATCATTTGAGCCGTCATTGTCGACGAGTGGCATGCGCCCTCCTCTTGCCTCGGCGGATGCCCCGTCCATGGCCGACTCGCTGCCCAGCATCAACTTTGGATTCGAAGACTTGCGCAATCGCATGGCTCAGTTCACAGCCAAATTCGACGCATTTATCGAACGAGGTCGGAAACAAGTTCTGGAGGAACGAAATCAATTTCATATCAACCTTGTCGAGTTACAAGGTACGGTCTCGCGACACTGTTCTTCCCCTGGACGTTGACTGATCTGAAGATTTTCAGAGGATGATCGAATGCGACAGCGAGATATTGAAATTCTCAGTCTCAAAAGCCAGACGCATGAACAGACTCTTCAGAAGGAGGCCGCTGAGGCAGCCGAGATGCACGCGGCCATCTCCTCCATCACCTTGGAACGTGACTCGCGACTCGCCAAACGTGACCGCCTCAAGCAGCAGATCGCAGAGACCCAGAAAGCGATCAATCAAAAGTTGGAGGCACAAAAAATTCACGCGAAGCATTTGGATGCGCAGTCTCGACTCAATTTCCCCGAACTGGATTTTTGGCAGGACTACCTTTGTTTACGGATTGAGGGAGCAGGCCGAGAGGACCGGTTGAAATTTGTCTACAGCCACCTGCTAGAGAAGGATTGGGAGGCCGAAGCATGGTTTGAATTAGGGACTGCCAGTCGAGACTATGAGGTCTTCCACACGCGGCCCAAGGTCGATCGGGATGCACTAGAACGCGAGGTGGATCTGATCAATGATGACCGAGACTTTGGAGCGTTCCTCAAGCGAATGCGCAAGTTGTTCATGGAAACAATGAATTGAAGGTGAATTCGAGGTGTTCGAATGTTGACTTTCTATGAAATTTACGAGTTTAATGCACATGGAGAATCGTGTTCGTTCAAATCATCATCATGTTCAAGTACACCATGAAGAGCTCTCCTAACCTCCTGTAGCCTCGCGGTAGAAGGCCACGCTGCAGTTTGCCCCGCCAGTTGCAAAGCCTTCTGATCTGGTGGTCTTTGGGAGCCACTTGGCACTCCAGACAGCCTTTTCGGTCTCGGAGTGGGTGGCGACGCATGTCTTTGTGTCAATTGACCAGACCTTCACTTTGCCATCGAACGAGCTTTGAGAAACGTTAAAACTCAAATGTTCCCAGGGTCGGTTTGCTTGAACTCACCTGCTAAGGAGATACTCTCCCGTGGTACTCCAGGAAAGAGACAAGACCCATGCGGAGTGGCCGGAGAGATTGGCAATCTGTTCGCCAGAGGATGTATCATACAGCACGATTACTTTTGAGTCTCCCGCTGCTGCAAGGATCTTTCCTGCGGGCGAGAAAGCCACAGCTCGTACGGGCTTCACCAGACCTATCATTCGTTAGATGTCGCAGACTTTCATGGCGAACGGGAACGGTACATACCTGACAGGGAGAACGGCATTCGTCCATGTTCTGTGGTAAAAATGTAAACAGCGCCATTTTCGTGGCCACTGGCAATGAATTGACCATCGGCCGACTATACATGTCAGTAGAAGCTTTTGAGTGTATGATACCAGGGCTCACCAGGTCGATACAGGTGCCGAAGCTGCCTTTGGTTTCATGGTCTCGTATTTGCGCGCCATCAGCCTTCAAATCCCACACTCCGATGTGACCATCCTGAGAGACGCCTGCAAGATACTGTCCATTCTCAGACAGAGCCACCGCCCATACACTCAGTTCCTTCAGATTGGCTGCGGGTTTCTCGATTAGCAAATGGCATCTCCGCGATGATCATCGACAATGTACCTGAACTTGTGGTGTCTGCGGACCAGTAGCCATCTTGACAGGACCAGACCTTGACATCTCCTGCAAATCCAGCACTCACGGCCCGCGTGCCACTGCCATCGGTGACGACATGATGGCAGCCCAGAGCGTGAGCCCCATCGAGGGACTGCACCAGTGGGAAGTCTGCATCAATGGTGGAATGCACCTTGAGAGATGGTGCACCAGATGCTGAGATGACCTGCTTCTCAGTCACCGCCAGTGAGAAAATATCGACGGGGTGCGCTGGTCCTAGTCAGCATATATCGAGGTGTTACCATCACAGATATCATCACCTACCATTGTCCGCGGAGCCCCACGCGAGATATTGTCTCGACTATCACCAGAGTTAGCTGCTGCATCAATTAAGTGATGGACTCTATCTCACCATATTGAAATTCAGCCAAGACTGGCTAGGACTGCTTGGGTAGTTCAGCTGTTGTGGAGGCTGTGACGGTTGGACTCGGTGACCCGCTATAGGCACGTACCGCCTTCGCGCCTCAGGTTTTCGGTACAATGAGGGTTTTGACTTTACGCGCTACAAAATTCTACAAAATTTACCACATTACTTAATGTATTATAATTGCAAATGTTGTTGATTCGAGTCCTCTCGGATCGATAGAATACATAAATTCTTTATTTGACCTTCGTAACCAGACGCCAGGTGCCATGCAGCGATATATCCACAGCCCAACCCTAGAAATACACGATGCTCATTCCCCGATGGGTTTTTCCCATAGAAGGATCTTTCTCCGTAGATCTCACAGGATATTATGACGAGAGATCCTTTCTTTGTTCAATCGAGCCTCATGCGGTTTGCGCTGTTTTCCATGAGTTCTTGATATCTGGTGAATAGTTAGCTTGTCTATTCCGAGGATTTCCGGATGACCCATTGCGTGCCACTCCAAGCAATGTGCTCAAGAAAAGACGATCCAAGGATATATCCTTGCACATCCTTCCAGGAGCAGCACATGCACACAAACATACCTTTCACGCAGTGAGGGCACAGCATATGAGCTCGCTTAACCTGCCCGCAGCCGGGGCACTTATTGAGGCTTTGCACATCTTTCAGGGCCTTGCCTGCCATTTGACGGTGACGCTTCTTCATGTGTGAGGTCTTTTTCTTGGGGACGGCGCGAAGGACGGATTCCCAGAGGTCGGCGAGGAGCGGCGGAACTGTAATGGAGATCGGCAGGGCAAGAGACTGGAGGAAGCCGAGGGGAGTGAGCCGTGCCGCACGCGGCAGGGGAGCAAGCAATGATGCCATGGCGGGAGTTTGAGGATAGATCCTAGGAAACCTTGGAAGGCACAGAAGCACTGAAGCATTGAGTTCGTCGTTGCCGCAAATCGTTTTGAGTCTGGATATACGCTAGGCCTAAATAGGAATAGCGCATCTCCCCCTGAGTTCGATAGGGAAATAACAGAAGTTAAGGGGCTCTCCAACACCTTCACCTGGGGAAATTCTCCTGTTCTGGTCCTTTGCTTTACCTCACCTCGCTCACAATGGCTGCCGCTACTAGTGCTGCTTCAGCTCAGCAGCCCACCGTCTTCCCTCATAGCCATGTCGGCTTCGATAGCATCACTTCCCAGATTGAGCGGAAGCTGTTGAAGCGTGGCTTCCAGTTCAATGTCATGTGTGTCGGTATGTATACCCCGGCCTTGCTTTACTTCATGGGGTCCTGATTGACTCTACCCTATTCTGTGGCCTTTGACTGAACCCCCATTGCGCATAGGACAAACTGGCCTGGGCAAATCAACTCTGGTCAACACCATATTCGCATCCCACCTAATCGACTCCAAGGGCCGTCTAACTCCCAATGAGCCTGTGCGCTCCACCACTGAGATCCAGACTGTTTCGCATAGTATGTGTGACCGTGGAGACCCTACTATGGCGCTGTAACTGACGGGTTGGCTAGTCATTGAGGAGAATGGCGTGCGTCTCCGTTTGAATATTGTCGACACACCCGGCTATGGTGACCAGGTCAACAACGACCGATGGTATGATAATTGTCCTCTCTTGTGCGCAGAGCAAAAAAAAGATGAATGCAGGCTAATTATGAGTCCAGCTGGGACCCTATTGTCAAGTATATCAAGGATCAGCACTCAGCCTACCTCCGCAAGGAACTTACTGCTCAGCGTGAGCGTTACATCCAAGATACCCGTATCCACTGCTGCTTGTTCTTCATTCAACCCTCTGGCCATGCGTGAGTCCTCGTTTTGAGTCGATCTGTTCCCAATTACCGCCCACACTAATCCAATTGACTTCAATGCAGTCTCAAGCCGATCGATATCGTCGTTCTGAAGAAGCTCTCGGACGTTGTCAACGTTGTTCCCGTCATCGCCAAGGCCGATTCACTCACCCTCGAAGAACGCCAGGCATTCAAGGAGCGAATCAAGGAGGAGTTCTCTTTCCACAACCTGAAGATGTACCCCTACGATAATGATGAGCTCGACGACGAAGAGCGGGCAATCAATGCCCAGATCAAGGTAAGGGAATCTTTGAACGCGGTCTGTGGCGTCCATCTGACATTAGATGCAGGATATCATTCCCTTCTCCGTTGTCGGCAGTGAGAAGACCATCGTCGTCAACGGCAAGCAGGTTCGCGGCCGCCAGAACCGCTGGGGTGTTATCAATGTCGAGGACGAGAACCACTGCGAGTTTGTGTACCTGCGCAACTTTTTGACCCGCACCCACCTGCAGGACCTGGTCGAGACCACCAGCCAGATTCACTATGAGACTTTCCGTGCCAAGCAGCTTCTGGCCCTGAAGGAGAGCAGCGCCGCCGGTGGTGGTCACTCGGCCGGCGGTCGGCCCATCAGCCCGTCCGCGGACCGGGAGCTCAGTCGCAACTCTCAACGCGGCGCCATGAACGGATACTGATCTCCTCGAACGGTGTTGCGACTATGTTCAGCGAATTGAGCGTGGTGATGTGCCACGACAGTAAAGCAGACCCCATGGGCCCGGCTCTAATTCATCCCGCAAAAAATACTGTCTCTTTCGACGCCAGCAGGCCCTTGCAGATATCCCTTTTCCTTTGCGTTCCCCTGTTCTTGTCTCTATCTCTCTCCCGGGCTTCTTTGACCGGGCTTCCCTTATTGTCTAGGATTTATCTTGCCGGAGAAAAGGAGTGGCATCCAGCGCTCGTGCCATCTGGTCTTTTTCCATGTACTTAGTTTCCTTAACTAATTATTCCTGACGAGAAACCTTCTATTCTTGGATATGTTCGCTCCGTGGTAGTCTCGCGATGCGTCAGTTGCTTTGGAAGATATTGCTTAGAAGAGTGCAGCTATTGCGGCGCACCAAATCGGCCACCGTCTACCACCCAATCCCTCACTTCAGCGTAGGCCTTTTCAAGTTCGTCATTGACAACGATTCGGTCGTGAGCACCCGGCTGCTGCGCGTATTCGAGCTCATTCTTTGCCTGTGCCAAGCGCTTATTCAGACTTTCCTCATTCTCCGTACCCCGGCCGCGCAGACGACGCTCCAGCTCCTCAAGGGACGGTGGTGCCAGGAACAGGAAGCGAGCGTTGAGATCGCTAAGCTTGACTTGCTTGACACCCTACACGAGAATTGTTAGTGTCTAGGTTCACATACCAAGTTCAACACATCCCCGTCTACACATACCTCCATCTCGATATCCAGAACACAGATCCGCCCCTTCTCTGCAACAGTCTTTACGGCTTGCTTGCTAGTACCGTAGTAGTTGCCGCCGAACTGTGCCCATTCAATAAACGAGTCCTTTTCAATCATGTCTAGAAAGACTTGGGTAGAAACAAAGTTGTAGGCCACACCATCCTGCTCACCGGGGCGAGGGGCACGAGTAGTGTCTATGCGTATGTGCGGAAGACATTAGCTTAGTTCCGGTTTGAGGAAGCTAAGCCACCTACTAGAAACCGAAAATCCAAACTTCTCGGGGTATTCTGCGAATAGTCTTTTCAATATAGTTGATTTTCCTTTCTCTGATCAGCCGGAATGCATCAACAAAGTGGACACCTTCGTACCTGTGCCTGAAGGGCCTGAAATCACCACCGGGCGGAAGTTCTGGACACCGCTGGAAGCCATTGTGAATGCGGAGCGAGTCGCACGAATAGAAGATCTAGAGAAGCAGGCTGCCAAAGGACGCAGAGAGAAGAAGCAATGCATCGACCCGCAATGGAGAAGTTGGATAAAACCGCACCACTACGAAAAACGTCCGGCAGAATGAAGGCGGTGATGCCGATATCTATGCTTCTATACATACACAGCCCTCGACATAAACATAACAGAACACGTTCGCTATGGCTTCATGGGGCCTTGATGACTCCCTCGTCTCATCGAATTCATGTCCCCTGCCTCTGCTTCCTGCTCCAGGAAATTAGACCACAGTTCGGCCAACGTTTCCTTGCTCGAAGCACCGTTGTCCATGAACTCGGTGGCCAGGTTCGGTGTGCTGGGTGTACGAAGAGGTGTACCAGGCACTCGAAGCTTCCCTGGCATGTTTGAAGTTCCCGGTCGGGCCAACCCAGCCTGTTCACGTTGTTCTGTTCTCATATGTTAGCGAAGCGCAAGAATAAGCAGTGCGACAGGGACACGTACCATCATCCCAACCCAGTAGAGCTGCAATCAGCTGGAGAATCTGGAATTTCTTTGGGTCCGATCGATCCAGAGCCAGGAAATGTAACAAATGATTCGTGACAATGTGGCTGAAGAGGTTAGCAACGAATGAATACATTGATCCTGACTCGAAGCGAAGCGAAACTCACCGGTCCACGTTATCTTCTGCCTTTCCCTTCTTGAGGAATCGCAAGGCCTTCGTCAGGTGATCATTAAGAGTGACTGCTTCATGTCGCAGCTTGCCAATAAGAAGATTCTTCTCCTTGACCTCCTTCTCGAACGGACGCGCCCGTTCCAGTTCTTCCTGCGCCGCGCGGAGGTCCTTGTCGGCGTTGCTAGCTTGTTGCTGCGCATCCCGCAAGGCTCGTCTCAATTCTTCAAGCTGAGAATCAGAGCCCTCCACCAGCTCCCGAAGCTCCTGTTTTCGTGCGATTTGAATCTCCTGCAAAGCCCTTTGTAAACCGTCAACGGTCGACTGCTGGCTGTCGCGTTCATTCGAAGCTTTTTCGTAGGCGTCCCTGAGGTTACCGAGCTGCTCTTCCAGGTCGGCGACTTTCTCGCCCAGATTCTCCCGAATTGATCGTTCTTCCATTGCAAGAACTTCCCAGCTATGCATAGCCTCCTTCGCCTGTTCAAACTCGGCTTGAAGATACGACTCTTGCTCCATCAGCTCCTCCTTTTCCTTGAGCCAATTTTGCTGGGATAAGTTCGTTCGATCCCGAAGAGTGGAGATCTCCTTTGACTGCTGGGCCAATTGGTCTGAGAGACCTGCTAGTTCGGTAGACTTTGATTCAAGCTGTTCTTTCAGGTTTATGTTCTCATCCTCAAGTTCTTCGATCTGCGTTCGAGCTTGAGCCAATTCTTCCTGTGGGGACATGTAAGCAAGGTGGCTCAGTAGAGATAAACCAGGCAGGTCAACGCACGGCATCCTCCTTCATTCGTTGCCCGAGCTGGGACTTGATCGTGTTCACGCGCTCCAGGAGGTTCTGGAATTGTGTTTCTGCCTGTTCCTTCTTGGTCTCCGCATCCTCCAACCTCTGTTGCAAAGACTCCATATCTGCCTTGTGCCTGGATTGGATCTCTTCGAGAGATTTGCGCATATCGGTGACCTCGGCACGGAGCGAGTCTCGGTCTCGAACAAGCGCATCAAACCGGTCTTTGGGCCCGGCGTCTTTGGGCCCGGCGTCGTTGGGGGCCGGGTCGCGGGTCTCTTGAGCAGCATCGCCGATGGCATTCTGGTTCTGACGAAGTTGGTTTTGCGCGACACTGTTGGCGACATCGGGTTGAGCATTGTCGGCATCCGGGGTTGCTATTGAATCGGCCGGTTCATCGGGGTCGTCCTGCGGTTTTCAGCAACGGTTGCAATGGTAGCGGGGGAAACCACGACACACCCTGGCAGCATCGTCCTTGTTTTCCGATACATCTGGGTGATCGTTCTCGTCCACCTGCGGATTCTCCCTGGCTTTCGCGCCCTTCTTCTTGTTCTTCTTCGACTTGGTTCCTGGGACCGAGCGGGGTCAGTGGGATATAACTCAGGGTACTTAGATGTCCAATGGTCGCACCTTGAGCAGGTGGGGGATTTTCTCCAGGCATGCTGATGGCGTCTGTTGATTGTCTCCGAAGAGGAAAAAGAGATGGTGAACGGAGTTCCAGGTAAAGCTGTCAACAGCACTAGCGCGGGCTGGGGGCCTTTCCGCCCTGATGCGGATCGCGATGATTAATCTACCTCTGTCAACACCTCCGTTCAACTAGGAAGTTGGGTCTACCAGAGATATCGATAGTAGTATCGATAAAATCTCGGGCAATCTGAACGGTGCTATTTTTACATGGAATGCTTGGCATCCCTCTGCCGACTTGTCCTTGCATCCCCATGTATAAGAGTAGAGGCATTATTCATATGTACTTTTTTTCTCCAAGGAGCTGATCTTTGTCTTTGTATTATATACATTCGGGTATTGGTGGGAACGCTCATTATTTCCAATGGATTAAAAAAAGAAGAGAAGAAGAAAAAGAAAAGTTTCATAGCTTCATGTCCTATCGTCGACTCGGCGAGTTCATTGCTTCACATAAAGTCGTCCAAGAAGTCCGCGTCTCGGTCCTGGTTGCTGCTGGCCTCCATATTCTCTGCACTGAAAATTTCATCGTACGCATGATCCTTCTGCCACTTGAGTTGTTCCCGCTCTCTCTTCTCTAGCTTTTCCTTCTCTCGCTGCTGTTCTCGAGTCTTCCGTTCTTCGTTTCGTTTCTTCTTCAAAAACTCCTCCTTTTCCGCTCGGAGATCAGGGAACTTCTCGACACGGGTTTTGTTGAGTCGGTTGACAATCGGGTTTTCGCGTTCTCGGACCAGGACTTTGCGGACTAGCTTGGGGTTATGAAATGAGACCTGACCGGTGGCCATCGAGCCGTCCTTGTAGAGGTTGGACCATGGCGTATAGATGATGGTGACGTTGTCTTTTTTGTTTCCTGCGGGTGGCTCTCAGTTTCCATATGCAACCGTTAGGAAGGGGGAAAGGTTTCTCATCGACTGACCCTCGATGGAGTTCGCTTTGGTGAGTTGTGCGCAGTCCTCAAGGAGAGGCTGCGGGATATTGTCCCATGTCTCTCCATCGCGGAGTCGTACGTAGACGTGGGCACTCGAGAGGTTATCAACGTGGAACTGCGTGGGCAAATATCAGCGCATTGGTCGCAACGGTATGCAGCGCAGGCAAGGAAACCGACCCTGTCACAAAGCAATGGCATCATTAGTCACGCAATCCGTGAGGTATAGCAGGGAAGTCATACCAGACATCACTCTCTAATCCGAAATTGATCAGATCCTCATCTGGTGAAACTGTTAGGAGCATTCCTCGGCGAGTCAATCGGTGGCATACTTTCGAACTTGTCCTTGCCCACATATATAAAGGCGGACGGACTGACCACATTGGATGTAAAATAATAAACCATGGCGATCAGGCTTGCCAAGCCAAGGTCTTATACTGGGCACGTTGGCTCCTTCAAGAAAATCCAAGTCGCTGGTGGGGGAAAGTTATGGGGGGAAAGTTATGAAAGATTGACGGCTGAGTCAGCGATATAGATCGCCCATTCAACACGGAGGTTCTATGACTATGGAATACTGGAGCTTAGCGAACGAAGTGATGTATAAATGTGGAATGATCTTATTAACTCTAGCCAAAAAGTCATGTGTACATTTGTACACAATTAGCAGTAGGGATCCTGATTAGGGAGCCTTGTGAAGCAGACTCGTTTTGAAACCAAGATGAAGGAACCGGTGTCTCGTTATAGGTGAAACAAGCATATACAAGAAACCTAGGAGGACATCACAAGGGGCAATATGGGCCAAACTAGAGAATGTCCCGTTAGTTTAATTCATAAAGAAATACTTGAAAGTCACATGAACTTATACAAGCTCATGAAAAAGTGACAGCGACACGAACGTCAACGGTAGGAGAGACTCGCAGTTCCGAAACGGATCTGTAGTAATTTATCCTCATTCAAAGAAACAACATACCCCCGAAAGATATGGAACTCGGTCAGCATGAAGCTTTTTGAGCGGCTCTGGTTCGCTCGCGTATTGAGAGTTGCGCGGTGGAGCACCTCAAAGACAGTTCTCCGGTCTCACTATTCTTTCAAGTTTCCAAGTTTCACCCTCTGTTTGTCCCAACTTAAAGAACAATCAGTACACTACCTCATGGAGAGACTTAAGACCATTTGGATGTACTGGCGTGGAGAAGCCTGATGGGATTCCATTCCGGCGCAATAAACGCTCTGGGTTCTAGTTAGCTTCGTTCTGGTCAGTACGAGGCTTTCGACTCTCCACCCCACCCCGAAGCTTCAAGCTCGACCTGCTCCAAGAAGCGCTTATTTGCCGAACTTAAGTAAGATATCAGGAAGCTGAAAAGGGTCGCAAGCCATGAGACTGGCGGTTCCATCGTCCGCGTCTATGTATCTAAATGCCGATGATATTCTAATTATCTAATGATCCTTAGCTACTAGGCTAATCAGTGGTGGTGGTTTGTACTTTAGAGATTGCTAATCAATCTCTATTGTTGTCAGAGAAGTATACATTTTCTGCGTGAGGAGCAAAACATTTTTCTTTACAAAGCCCTGTAGTAATTCATGATTCCACTAAATATCCTTGAATCCTATTAAAAATAGCACCATAAGATTAAGAAGAGCGGTATGAGTATCTAAAGGGGTAGATACATCGATATCAATAGGCGTTTCGATAGGTAAGCCCTTCAGTATTCTTGCAGCAGTACTGCTCAGAATTTCCGTAGGTACGGCTCTTAGCATAGGCATGCTAATAGGGGTAGCGAGAGGTATAGATGTAGACATAGGCATAGGCGCATCAATAGGAGACATTTTGACACTACGAGGGATCTCAGCGAGGATAATAATGATATTTATGACATTGATACGTATACAGACCAGAGGCGATAGATGCAGTATTGATGAATACAGCGAGAGGCATAGGAAGGAAGAGAGATATGGCAGGAGGAGGATAAAATAGTTCTTATTTATTTATGGAGGGTGGTTAGCATTCAGCTTATATAAGCTATATTTGTAGTAACTAATTAGGAAGGCGGTGGAGAAATGATGTCCGGGTAGTGAAAATGTGATGTCCAAATATTAACTTCCCCCACTCAACGGGAATTGCCAAGGACACTCCCACTTTTCCTGGGACCCACGGGCCGATGAATTACGTTATATACTCGGACTCTTGACAAACCTGCAGAAAGTCCTCCGTCGGACCTCTCTTTCTAACTTTTGGGCCCTATCTTCCTTTGAATAGTGGATTCACTACAAACAGTAGCATCTGTATGGATGCCAGCCTTCGGAGCTGCTCGACTAGCAGAAGCTATGCCCTCCCAAAATTGATCGGTTCTCCCTTCACAGGAGAAAATGCAGCGAACAAAATATGCTGAACACGGAACAGAGAGCTTTGCGAGTCAAGAGCTTCACGGGCCTTGGCAAGGTTTTGTCCGATATCACTGCGTGTGTCGCGGGATATCGGAGAGAGATTGGTCACGGATCTGATCTACGGTGTGGGACGCCGAGGGCAGAAACTGTTTTGTGTAGGAACTCTTCAAGGCTCTAAACTAAACCGCTAATTTACTTACTTTTCAGGCTGAACATTTTCCGGAAACAAAGCCATGGACACCCAAAACTTTTTAAGATAAATACGTTTGCAAGAACTCCGGAGAGCAAAACACTTGGCCAAAGGCACAGTATTTATTTGATACTCCAGCCACCAATCCAGAAGTTTTCGACGTTGAGCGGCTACTCTGAGGGCAATCCGTACACGGAATGGCGGATGGTTGATCCGATCAGTCAAGCCAGCAATATAAAGAGCGTTATATGAGAGAGTTCCGTCCTGTCGAATCGCTCGAACCGTTGGTGCCGCACTGGTCAGCCACTCAAGGGCTGACGGATACGCCCATCACGGATGGATTCATAGATAATTGAAATCCACGAGCCAATCGTTTTTCGTGGGCGTTGTGGCATTCCTGCCGCTGCTTGGGCATCGACAGTGGGATGTTCCCAAATGCCACAATGGAAGGGAACGCCAAGGTCCCGTCGCACAAAGGAATAGAGGGCCTTGGAAGCAGGTCCCAGCGAGGATTCTGCGTTGAGATCACCAGAAAAGATTCGGTTTCGCGTCGCCTCGAAAAGCGACTGTCCTTCCTCACAGATGCGCTTCTGCACCGAATTCATCGTTGAGATAGCATCCTTCGCGTTCAGATCGTTTACATGCACCAATAGGACGGGTGCCATGGCTGTGGAGAAAGCTTGAATCCGAACTGACAGGTCTTCGCGCGAGGTTACCTTCCAGGAACCGCGAAGAGACTTAATGACTTCGGTCTGCAGCCGTTGCGCCGCATCCGTTTCCATCGAATCGAGCGCGATCAGTAGCGTCGACCGCACCACACTCTCCAGGCCATCCAAGAAGGTCTCGTGGAGCAAGCGCAAATCCAGCGCCTGGCATGTCACATATAGGTGGGCCGCACTCATCATGGAGACCAGCTCCACCGCCTGCAGTGTGTATCGTGCAGAAATTAGGGCCAACGAGTTAATCGGTTGGTTGTTCATCTCGGCGGATTGCACATGCGAAGTCACCGAGTTTGCCAGAAATCCAAGCTCCGACATGTACGCGGCCATGCTTATGTCCACGCCCTTCATAGTAAATGACAGGCTAGGGTCATCCACCGCAAGATTGGGCGGCAAACCCTTGTTCAGATCCGGGTTGATGAGCTCAGAGGAGTAGCTGAACAAGAGTTTCCCAACCATCTGTAAGCCCCCGCGCATCTTCTCCATGGCCATTGAGATAGACGCCGCCTGGAAGTTACAGCAGAAGTACACTTCCCCCGATTTCGAATCGATCACGGGATTATCCTGGGTGGAATTGAGCTCTGTGGTGATCTGTTGTACGGCCAGTTCTAGGTCCTCCACAACCGGTCCGAGCCACTGCGAAGCGCCGCGGAGAGCATACCGATCTTGGAACAGTCCCTGCCGGAAGTGGTCCTTTCCGGCCGAAGTTTCAACCATCCGAGAGCCTAACAGCCCATCGCGGACATTGGCTGCCACCTCTATCTGGCCAGGGTGAGGCCTAATTTTAGCCGGAAACTCATGATAGTTCTCCGCATTTCCCAACATGGCCTCACAGGTCATGCCGGTGAGTGTTTGCGCCAGAAGCATGAGCTGGTTGGCCTCATCCGCTGCCAAAGCGCCTACAGCCGCAGAAGCGGCCGCACCGTTTATCAAACCAAGGCCTTCCTTAGGTCCCAGGATAAAGGGCTCAAGACCGGCGATCTCTAGTGCCATGCTGGTCGACACAATTTGAACTTCTGGCTGTCGATCCCAATGAACTTGAATATCCGGGTTTCCTTCCAAAACGGCCACTAAGTATGACAGGGGCATCAGGTCGCCTGATGCAGAAATCGAGCCCCGCAAGGGCACAATCGGAGTGAGCCCCATCTGGAGCAGTTTTAACATGGCGTCAATAATTTCCAGCCGCACGCCGGAATGGCCTCGCAGAAGGTGATTGCAGCGCACAAGGATTGTGGCCCGTACCCACGCCACAGGCATGGCATGGGAGCCCAAGTTGTAATCACCCACTCGCGGAACGAAGTCAGTCCCCGTTAAGATACCGGACTGGGTCAATTGGAGCAGTGACTGCTGTAAACGGGCCACATCCGGTGTGCGGGTATCTGCGCTGCCTCCGAACCCAGTGTTGACCCCTGAAAAGAAGCAGTCAGTTCCAATTTACTTTTTTTTTCTTTCCTTCTCGACGGTTACCGGAAGCGGCGTACCGTAGATAGAGTAACCTTTGGCCAGATATCCATTCAGCGTCTTAATGCCTGCGTGGACCTTTTCGGCGACTTCAGGCTCACTGGAGACTTGTGCCCCACAGCCCTCACTTGGTTATGGGGCTTTCTATTAGCCATGTTCTGTGGTCTTCGCCGCTATTAAATAATCTGAAGAGAAAATATCTTTACCGAGCAACAGCAATCACACTGGCGATGTCCAAGGTCGTTCCATCCAAATAAACAAGGCCATTTTGGAGTACAGTCTTGAGTTTCGCCCATGACCGCAGAGTGTCCTCCTTATGGGAAGGTGAGGAGGGGGAGGACGATGCGGCAGAGGCTATAACTTGCATAATTATAATCAGGGGCGGGTTAAGATCCAAGGTAGGTTGGGAATACTGTAGCAAATTGATGTTAAAAACTCACTCGGCTATTTATACAGACCATAGGGTATGAGATCACCCGGAGATTCGGCAGGGCTTGCAGATCTTAATTTTCAGATCTGGTATACGCACAAATATCGGCTATTGGTTTCGATTAGTTTCGAGATCTTCAGCCATAATGACCGATTAGTCTGTATGTACCTCGGCATGCAGAAACCAACAGCGGTGAAGAACAGCGGTGAAGCCCTTTATTGTGATCTACACTATTATCGACAACTCCCTGCCTATGGCCCATCATTACAAAAGTGACCGTTTAAAAGACACGTTATAAGATTTGAACTGTTCATTGTTGAGTAGAAGTTGTGTCTCCTGATCTCGCCATCACGACCTGTCATGGAGTCCCCAACTACCGCCCCAGAAAGCCCTCCGAAAACCAGCCATCCACCCACCTGCGAGAATTCACTTGGAGATTTCCTTGGCTCCCATCCACATGTTCAGTTTATCCGCTACCAGTGGGTTGACCTGTCGGGTATTTTACGGGCACGTTGCTTGCACAAAAGTCACGCCTTGAAGCTTGCTTGTACAGACCAGCCTCTACGATGCGGTCCTATCACATTACAGGCTCTCGCTGACAATTCCATCATGCCTGATCTACCTCGCTCCGGTGTGCACGAGTTGCATCCCGACTGGTCTTCCTTGCGGACCCTTGGCTGCGGTCGTAGTGCTGCCAATGCAACGGTAATGTGCAGCATTATTGAGAGACTCCCTCAGGATGAAAACCGTCCAAATTCCTCCAAATGCCCTCGGCAGGCATTGTCCGAGATTTTAAGTCTGGCAGCTCGCCGGTGGGGTATCCAATTCCTGGTTGGGTTCGAGGTGGAATTGGTTATCCTCCAGGGCAATAACAACAGGAAGGATGGCGACCCTCTCCTCGTGCCACTTGGTTCTGGTCCAGGGCATTACTGTGTTGCATCCATGCGTGAACCATCGTTTCAGTATCTGGAAGAATGTGTGACAGACCTCATAAGTGCTGGAGTATCGATACAGGACTTTCATGTTGAAGGGACAACAGGGCAGTTTGAAATAGCTCTTGCACCACTTCCCCCAATTCAGGCTGTTGATGAGCTAGTTCGAGTGCATGACATGGTCAAGACCTCCGTCAGCAAGCACGGATACATTGCCACCATGGTGCCAAAACTCCCGCAGCTGCACCAAGGCAGCGGAGAACATATTCATATTTCTCTCTCGCCCACCGATCACGAAGATTCCTTCTTGGCAGGTATGCTGCACCATTTGCCCGGAATATGTGCCGTCACTATGCCTTTTGCGCAATCGTATGAACGGGTTGGCAAGCTTGAGGCTGGCGAACGAGCGGATTGGGGCACAGAAAATCGTGATGTAGCCGTGCGCAAGATCGAGCCTGGTCACTGGGAGATCCGGTGCGCCGATGCCACTGCCAATATGTAACTAGCATTAGCTACCCTTCTGGCTGCTGGTTTGCTAGGAATTAAGTGTCAGCGACTCCTGCGATCCTCCGATGTGTCCCTAGCCTCGGATGCGACTGTCGCTGATTCGGTTGATATTCCTGAGAAATTGCCTCGAACCTTTAGGGATGCTCTGCAGCTTTTAAAAGCCTCATCACCAGACCTAGCCCAGCTCTTGCATCTTGATATTCTCAACCATTACGTGGCGGTGAAACAAGTTGAATCTATGCGGATGGCTCAATTGGATCAAGGCCAAGTTGACCGGCTCATGGTCACATTTTTCTAGCAGATACCAATTCACAATTCATTTGAAAATACTTAAATTTTCGGGGACAGTTTGTTCACCAGATTGCCTACCTTTTTCGCCTCAAAGAACGTCTTCCGACAAAGAGTGGGACTCAATACTGGCACAAGAGATCGCCTTGCTTTCAGCATTTATCAAAGCAGACGACAGCCAGCAAGCACAGCGGCTCGAAGAAAGGGCGGCCGAACGCATCGCTTGCGAAATTGGAGCAAAGGGCATAGCAACGTATTATCACCGAAAAATCTTCGATGGATTGCTGGCCGATTTTGGCCGGCCACGATAGGGGCAAATAGCTAATACCGGAAAGGAAGGTCAGCTTCCGAATGCTACCGGAGCATTGTCTGATAAAATCCAATAGTCCTACGAGAACGGCGTCATTATTATGAACGGAATTGTAGTAGCTAGGTTTCAAGAGGCGTACAATGATAGCGATGCTCCGTCGGCTCCTATGGTTCATGCTGATGATGTCCTAGAGACAGCTGACTAAGCAAGGTAGTTTTACCAATGTAGGCTAGCAGGTTCTTTATGCATATCATTATTATGCTTAAATAAGTCCGACCATCGACCCTATAAAACCTCTGTTCTAGGCGAGGGCCTATCAAGGAAACTTTCTAGGAAGAGCCGCTTTCATCGCTTTTGTCAACCTCGATAGGCCCTTTTTCCTATATTACGGCTTGTTAGTCTACCTTAAAACCCTCAAATTGTCCTAAAATATTCAAGAAATAGAAATGTTAGGGCAAATTTAGGTCTGCCTAAGATATTAGATTGAACAGTCGACCGGCTAATCGGTAATATTTTGCTTGTGTTATAGGGAGAGTAATTTGACCGTACGCTATGTAAAATTATTTATAGACCTTGTATTATTTCTAGCATAGCCCGACCATATTACAAGAAGCCATAGCTTCGGAAATTTTGAGTAGGGGCCTAGGTAAGGCAAAAATGCGTGCCTTTCCGTCATAAAACGTTTTACTGTTTCAATAGTCACTTGATTCTTAATCTATCGCCTTGGTTCCTCGATTCCAACTAATCACTCATTCTCAGTTAATCACTCGTCCTCAATTAATCCCTTGTCCTCAAGCCATCACTTACCCATGTTTGAATGAAATAGAAAAGAGTAGAGATTAATTTGGCCTATATAAGTATGTTCAATCGTTGGCTTCCGGTGTTTGCATTATTCTACCCAACTAGGGATGGTAGGTGAAATTTGAAACCTATGTAATTTCAGAAATTTTGCTGAAATTTGAAATAGGATTCCTGAAATTGAAACTAACGCTAGCTTAATATGGTAAAACTAGCCCAATATAGAATAGAATTTGCCGATTAAAAGTAAAATTGAAATCGATATTTGAAACCATTTCGAAATAGGTTGGCCAATTTCGAAATTACACCATCCCTACACCCAACGAAGCGTTGCGGCATCCAGTAATTCCGGACATGATATTATTGCATTTATATTAGATGATGGCAATTGATCATCTACCAAAAAATAAATAAATTTAGATAAGAGTCAATTAGGTGAAGATCTGTCCCGAATTCGGATAGGAGTCGGGAGGAGAGAGAGCGGTTAATTAGGAGAGAGTAGTGAATTGAGGGAGAGTGGCGAATTAAGGGAGAGTGGTAAATTGAGGGAGAATAATAAAATAAGGGAGAGTAATGAATTGAGGGAGAGTGGTGAATTGAGGGAGAGTGGTGAATTGAGGGAGAGTGGTGAATTGAGGGCGAGCTAAGCACCCTATGTGGTTGAACCGAGTCTGGTTAGGGGCTCCCGTCATGGTAAACAATCTTTGACCTCTTTTGCTTTCCTTCACTGATCTATTTCCCGTAGACTTTCCTCGCGTCCCCCTTACTGTACACACACACACACACACACAAACACACACAATTTATTAACGCCCGGCGGCTAAACCGAAAGGGCAACTATTACTGATCTAAAAATACATGCCTTAGCTAATGCTGTGCCTCCTTAGAGCCTATACGGGATTTCTTTTAGTAAATGTCATCTTAGATGTCAATATCTTAACGGGTCCTTGTGGGTTAGTAATTTTGTTAGTAGACTTGCTTGAAGGCGCTTCTTCAAGTGTTCAACATCCTATCCTTGGCAGTTGAAGCGCGTCTACCGTCTCTGGCATAAGGTGGTTGGTGGGGGTTAGTTTGGGGAAGGGTGTCATTTGTGTTCGTCGACGTGGTTAAGCGGCGTCGAGTCGGCCCGTGGCGATTGCGAATCGTATTGAGGCTCGCACTACTTCTAAGTTCGGCGTCTAGTTCTAGTCATCCGAAGGCGATTTTCCGCCCAAGAAGAAAGATATATTGCCTCGGTGGGTTTGGGTATATTGTAGCATTTCCGTCCGGTGTATAGTCTACTTCCGACATCGAAAGAGGAAGTACTCAACGGTCTCTCTTGGTTGTCTATATACATACTAATCTGTCTCTGCGACGTTGATCCGATAGAGGTATCTATTCAGTCTAGCTATGCTAGTCCGGAGTTGAGCTAGCACGCTCGCCTCTTTCTACGATAATCGATCATACAACTGCCGAATATGTTTTCCTAGGAGTGCTATATCTACTCGTTTGGAATATCTCCCTATATTCTCTAGCAAGGCTTTGCTAGCGGCGGCTGCTTAGGACCGTACGATATTTAGTGTGGTCGACTTAATTCTCGGAATCTATGCTTAAGGGATAGTATCCTCTTAGGTCGTGGCCTAGGCCCAACGGATGTTAATATGGTTCTTGTGCCTCCGTAGTCTCTTAATTAGCTTGTATATCTAGTTAGTAGATATATTCTTAGCTAGACTATTGTCGAGGGTTCCTTAGCGTAAGAGCCGCCGCTTTGTTGCTCGTAAGAAGCGTAATTCTATACTACTTTAGTCCTAGTAGCGTATCTAATGTATGTGCTATTGCTGCTAATTCTCCGGAGTATAGGTTCTACTCTGCTCTAGCGCCTAGTATGACGTAGAGAGTCTTTAGTTTCAATTTCCGATACCGAGGTAGCTATTTCTCTACTAAGCGCCTATATGAACCGCAAGAAGCAGCATTGATTAGCTAGGTCGATACCCTTAATGCTCTCTGCGTTCTACCTACTACCCGGATGGTGGAAGCGAGTGCAAATGCGATAATTCAGAGAGATGCTAAAGCGACTAAAGATATAGTAGCAGCACCCGTCAACAATATGTAGGTATACGACTTCGTTAAACGCCTACCAGATAGCCTTCACTAGGTAAAGCAGAAGCCAGCGGAGAGAGAGCTAATGAGGCGGAGGATATTAGTACTCTATAGGCCTAGTATAATCGACTAGAGCCCTTCGTAAAGCGTATCCTACCCTCAAATATATACAATCTCGACGAGACTAGCTTCTAGCTTGGCCAAGGAAAGCCTCAAAAGGTCATCACTCGCACTTAGCAGCGTACGAGGTTATTCTTAAGTAAACGGGGTAAGCTCCTCACTAGAATTGAGTGCGCGGCAGCTGATGGATAGCTTATAGAGCTATACTTTGTTGCACCGGGTTTAGTGCACCTCGACGGTAGTATGAAGGCGGCACACTCTCGGAGGAATCACGAATTGTAGTATCTTCATCCGGATATTCGAATGATGCCCTCGCTATCGATTGGCTTTTTTTTTTCCAGAAACACACATAGAATCGCGCTCGCGGGGGACCGCGGCTATTACTCTTCGATGGCCATGGCTCACATCTCACCTGGCAGTTTCTGTATCTCTGCGAGCAGTGGAATATCGTCGCTTTTGTCTTCTCTCCACATACTACGTATATCGTTCAGCCTCTCGATGGTAGCCCATTCCGCGCCTTAAAAGAGAGATTCCGCACGAAAAACAACATGATCGCCCAGTGGGGTGGACTTATTTTCGATCCCCCGAGCTAGCTCGTTCCTAGCCGGAGCATGTCATGATTTTGGCCTAAAAAACCGTTACGCCAAGAGTGGTAAACGCTTCCACCGGCGAGCCCGTTTATAGCAGACCACCCCACTATCCTCCTGCTCATATTTCCAGTGTCCTATCCTGGATACCCTCGTGGCCTCTTGTGAGAACTTCCTCAACTGTTCTTAAGGCTATTTGGGTGCCCTTTGCCCTTCCTCTTCCGCGGAATGAAATCCGATCTATACCTGTCTTTTATGCATCGGGATCTATGGGAACTAAATTTGACTGCTGCTGGTATTTTTCCGGTCACTCCTAGCATCTCGGACTACTGAACCGGGTCCCTCCCTCCAACCACCCCCCTCTCCCCTTTCCCTTGCTCCACTTTGGCTCCGTTTGATGATTGAAAAAAAAAAGTCTCCGAATTTCCATCAGGCCATATGCAAATTTCACTTTCTTGTTCTCGACTTTCTGTCTCAATTTCATCGGTTTCCCTCGAGCGCATCTCCAATTTCCTCCGCCGTCCGCGGCAGTCCCCCATCACGAACCGCCGGAGGACCCCCACGTCTACAATCGTCGCATCCTTCTCGCCATGCCCAGCTCGTCAAGTGATCCAGAGACCATCCTACGGGCTTTAGAATGCGCCCGAAACTGTGAATCCGGTTCAGTGGACGCTCAAGCTACTGCTATCCTCGAGGCTGCTATCACGGAACTATGGGATCGGATCTCTGCCGCACCCGAAACCTATGTCCCTAGCCCAGATGAATTTGCTCTTTTCAATTATTTTCTCGAGCGATACCGTGGTTTTGCCGTGGCCCAGGGGGTCGTCAGACGATTCTGGGACAACTATCATGGCCCATCCAATGTTGATGGAAACAAGAAATAAACCAGAACGGTCACACCTAAATTGACTCGAGACATGCTACCGAGCTGGATGTGTACAGGGCGTTGTTTGAGCGTGCACATCCCAAAAACGCTCATAATGCCGAGGCCTTCATCTGCAAGCCCGCTGTGATTCATCGCACGCGGGCACGAATCCGGACTAGTGAACCGAAAGTCCATGACGCTCAGCCCATGGTGTACTTCGCAGGTGACCACACCGACAATTCTCAGCTGCAGAAGAGAACCCCCGATGATAGAATCTTGGGTGGGGGCCGGCTAGCAGACCAAGACGGCTCTCTGGTCTCTCTGGTTGGGTCACTCCACTCCCGTCTGGCCATACGGTCAAGCAGGTGGAACTATATGATGCGGGCTGTTGCGCTTCTAGCGGATGTCGGTGTGTGGTGCATCGATCCCTGTCTCAGTCGGGACCGCATGCATAGGGCAAGGCATCTCCGCATGCCACACGGAGGGATCTGATTCAAGGAGACGAAGCAATGGCCTTGTCTCGTGGGAGTCATATAACTGACTGTTTTTTGTACGACAGTGTCCTGATGGTGCTAGCCTATATAATTGACACAATGTAAATATAAAGATATGCACTATGTGTCTATATCTATGCCAACCCCAATTCCCCCGACTGGCTCATTTGCGACGGTGGGTAGAGGGTACTCCGGTACTCTTGGCATCACGGTGGGGGATGACCAGGAATAATCTTGTTGAATGGATGTTTTGGCCGATTTAAAATACCTACCTAGGTAGGTACGCGTCAACGTCCACAGATGGGCAGCCTCCAATCGATACGGTAAGCACTGAGATGGCTGCTAGAAATGACAAAACATCATATAATTCCGGTCTGACAGTGCCATGTCACCAACAAGGCTCATTTATTTGAAGGAGTGATTTTTTGTAAAGTATAGTCCCCTGGCCTAACCTCCAACTAAAGGTTGTTCATTCCCGGAGCTTGCTAAGCACCATGTTCCTCAGCTGCCAGCCTTGTACCACCCCCAGACTTAGTACACCGAATTGTCGGCACATGAGAAGCTTCCTCCTCCCACTCCTTCACGCAGGTTCTGGAAAATTGACCTCACAGAGGAATACAGTCCAAGCATACACTGCACAATGGTCAGTCGGACTCTTTGGAGAGAAGAGTGATCGACTCACGATCATAAACCCCAGAAATACCAGGAAAAGGTTGAAGCCAAAAAGCAGCTTCTGCTTCCAGGTCATGAACCAGCACTGTCGGTTCAAGTAGAGCCAGAATAATCCCGGAAGGCCGAAGGAGAACCAACTGGCGAAGAGTGAACTCTAACAGATCAATCAGTCTTGCATTCGATCACTTGATATGTTGGCAACAATACATACTGCAAAGCCCAGGACATCGTTGAAGACCGGAATCCCTTCGGCAATGATCCATGACAGAATCCAAAGAACAGCACAGATGACGATCCATGCTGCGCGGGCCACAAACGAGCGGGTATGCACTGAGTTGGTGCCTCGAAACAGGCGGACATAAATGAACTTCACCGCAACGTGCGCATTCACAACCCCTCCAATCACGATCTGGTTTAAGTCAGCGACCGCTGGACGCAATATTCCACCTACATGGCACATACTGTGGGAATGGCAATCCCGTATGAGATCCTCCGAAAAAGCCTCCCTGCAGAATTCAGAGCTGGAGATGCGACGTCGGATCCAACATATGCATAGATCACAATTGCCGTGATAGTATACAGAATCATCTCGCATACCTGCAGAAGTGCCAGGGCTTTTGGGAAGTCCCTGATATCTTTTAGCTCCGAAAACAAGATGAAGAAGGCAACATGGCCGGCGTATGCAAAGACAACATTAGCCACAGCCAGACACGCATCATGCACTGTTGGAACGGGAGAAAAGGCTGGAATATGGCCTGCGGACATCTTGGAAAGAGAAACACCGATCATGCTGGTCAGGACTGCACCGAGGATGCTAACAAAGCTCACTGAGGAAAGATGGGATAACTTCTCGAGCCGCCGTGGAAGGGTCAAGACAAAGGATAGAAGCAGCCCAACGGAGGCATACAGGATGGTGCAACTAGAGTGATCGGTGAGGACATTCATCATGATCGAGAAGGTGATTATATGGCTGCCCATCACGAAGATGAAGAACACAAGCTGTGCAATACCCAGCAATCCGCGCCCGAAGCGGCCCATGAGAAGGTCCCCAGCATCAGCCATACTGTGAATCTGTGGATGACTCTGTTTGACCTGTCCGATGGTGTATCCCGTGTACGTGGTGATCAGCCCGATTGCCAGGATGGTGAAAACACCACTGTGGAAGCATGTTAACTAGAGTCATTTTTTCAGTCTCTCGGGGGTTCTAGAGCAAACGGATTTGGGCATACGGGACAAGACCGAGAGTCGACAACGCTTTGGGTAGTGCCAGAATCCCCAGTGATATCGTCTCCGCAATCATAACTCCAGAGGGTCAGTCGCTATTGGAATTAAGTGGAAAGAAAGCGCCATTGGACTTACTCATGCCGGCTTGCCTAGAGGCAGCGATTTTAGTCTAGACGACTTGCTCCACCAGGAGCGTCACCTACCACCAGGACATAGTCTTGTATTTCACCCCAGCATCACTTTCGCCACCAAAAGGGTCCTGTTTCTCTTGAGATGATGTTTGTGTTCCGGGCTCCTTGTCAGTTGAAGCACTCATCTCATTCTCCGCATGATCAACCAAGGAATCATGGGTAGAAAGATGGTCGTGTTGGTCCATGGTGAAGATGATGGAGGAAACGAGAAAGGATGGAATGGGAAGACAAGGAGAGGAGATCGGCTACAGTGGGAACACCACATCATGGGTTGCACCTACCATTTGAAGCAATCTTTCACAACCAAGGGAAAGCCAACTGGAACAAGGGAAAAAGTAGCATTCATATTTGTACAAGTGACTGATTCTAGCTTATATACCACACACATCTAGCTGGCTGAGGCCGGTGTCGCAAGACCAGCGGGTTGAGCAATGGACTCGCCCTCGAGAATGTCCGCCGGCGGGTCTGGGAAAAGGTTAGTCAATAATTTATTGTTGAATGGAATGAAATGTCTTGGAGGCAACCTACCAGTGCGGGAGAAAGTCTTGCGCTCCTCCACATCCACGTCTCTCACACGACCGCTCTCGACATCCTCTCGAGACATGCTGAGCAGGCTCTTAGGGAGACCCATCGAAGAGAGATATGACACCGACTCCTTCCATTCATTCTCCTTGCGGTGGCTGGTCCAGTTCAGCTCCTCACCCATCAGGTCAATCACGCTCGGAAGTGCTTCCAGGGCAGCCTCGGCGTTCAGGAAGGCCAGGCGAGTACGACGGGCAATCACATCAACAGCGGTCTGAGCATATTCGTGGCGGACAGCGTAGCGGATCTCGCCGTCAACGAAGGGGTACATGGGGGAGATACGGCAGCCTCGCACCGGGAAGCGGGCATTGGTCGGGGCCGACAGGGCGGCAACCTGCCACGCGCGGTCACCGTACGAGATAGTGAGATGCTGAGCCACGTCGGTCTCGAGTCCGAAGTGCTGAATCAGGTTGATGAAGAGAGTCTTGGAGAAACCGTGGGCACCGATCAGGCGGACCTGATGGGTCTGGCAGGAACCATCCAGAGTAGCACCGTCAGCCACCAGGCCGCTGCCACCGACACCACTGATATCCGGAACGTCCTTCACCTCCCGCGGCTTCAGGTGGAACTGACGGATCGCCTCATCCACGGCCTCCTCGGCCATTTGACGGTAGGTAGTCCACTTACCACCGGCACAGGTCAACAGTCCCGATGGAGAAACCGAGATCAAATGGTTGCGAACCAGGGCCTGCGAACTGGTCTTGTTGGGGTCGCGCACTAGGGGACGGATACCTGACCAGGCGGCTAGGACGTCGCTCCGATCGACAGTGATGTCCGGGGCAAGATAGCCACGAATCTCCGACAAAATCCAGTTGATGTCCTCCTCGGAGGGTTCCGGGTGGGGGGTGATCTGGGTGGGCGCATCGGTGGTACCGGCAATGGTGTTTCCCTGCCAGGGAAGGAAGAAAATGACACGCCCGTCGGAGGTCGAGGGGTCGATCAGACCCATGTCCGAAGGGCTGTAGTATCCGGGAAGAATGACGTGGACACCGGAGCTGGGCGCCACGATCTCCTTGATACCAGGCTCGTCCATCTTGCGGATGGAGTCGGTGAAGGGACCCGTGGCATTGATGATACCCTTAGCGCGAATGCTAAACTCCTCGGTCTCCTCGCCATTCTTGGAGGGAATGACGTCCTTTACGCGCGCACCGCACAGCTTGCCGTTGGCGTCCTTGGTCAGACCGGTAACCTCCATGTGGTTCACGACGGTACCGCCGTAGAGAGCAGCTGTCATGGCAAGTGACACGTTCATACGGGAATCGTTGTGTGCACCATCTTCAACCAGTCAGTTATTTTTGACTCCCTACGCAAGGTCTGGGAGAGAAGGGGTCTTGTATCTTACCGTAGTACACCATGGCACCGACCACGTTTTCGCGCTTCAACATGGGGAAGGCATCAATTGCCTTACTCTTGGTCAAGAAATACGAGCTCTCAATGCCTTCCGAGCCAGCCAGGAAGTCATAGGCCTTGCAACCAGCCCAGAAATAAGGAGCCTGCCACATTTTCTGCACCGGCACCATGATCGGAAGCCATTGTGAGAGGTGAGGCGCCGTGTTCAAGAAATATTTGCGTTCACGGAGAGCCTCCTTCACCAACTTATATCTGCCACGTCACCCATGTCAGCAAGATTATCATCGGAGCGCAAGCTAGAATTGAGAAACTGACTGGTTGTAGTCTAATTCCCAAACCGCCTTCTCCAAGTAGCGAACACCACCGTGTACCAACTTGGTACTCTTGCTACTCGTACCGGCACTGAAATCATCGCGCTCAACGACCGCAACCTTCAAACCTCGAGTGGCCGCATCCAAAGCAATACCCGATCCCGTCGCACCACCTCCAATGACCAGCAGATCGTACTCCTCCTCGTTGTTGCTGCGCTTCAAGTCCTGGATCTGCTGCAGTCGAGATTTAATGACGGGGAAGACGGGAGGAACTAGCTTGCCTTCCCGGTAGCCGGGCGGAGGAACGGCGGGAGCTTCGAGACCGGGAATATTGCGCGGGCGGTAGGAGATGTAGAGGGCTCCAGCTCCAACGGCCACAGCCGCCGAAGTGTAGAGCAAAGGTCGCAGAAACTTGCGCGAATGACGAGCGGCCATTATCCGATGTCGGTTGGATTCTTAGTCCCTAACAATTCACACTGAAGTTGGAAGGGTTAATCGACCGTGTCAATGGCGGCCTCGATTAAAGAGCGCTCAATTGAAGAAGATGATTGAGAGGAGAGGGTGGAGTTGGGGGGGAGAAAGAAGAAAGAAATGGGGAGGGAAGGGAAGGAAAGGAAAGGAACACGGGGAGGCAAAGTCAGCATCCAAGGCAGGATTTGCGAAATGGGGGCTACGTTATCGCTACACCTTCCCATGTAAACCGGTTGGAAAAATCCATACCTGGATAACACAACCTCTCACACATGCCCTGCGTCATTCCCCTTGGACCACTTGGCAGTGGATCAGCATGACGGTGTCCATGCTCTGAACTGCATTCATCCACCAATTATTAGCTCGGCAGCGACCCAGCTTGAATCCACCGGGGTTCCGCTCCGACTACATGTGACGCGCAGAGATTTCGCCTCCCCTTTTGCCCTTCCAGGATCTTTCTCCTGACTACGGACTAGGGAAACCCGGGCTTCGGCAAGCCTGACGATCCCGTCCCCTCGCAGTCCCGTTGTCCCGTTATCCCGTTCTGGACTCGGCGAAATTAAAACAGAGTATGCATACGCAGCTGACTTGCGGCTCAATCCACACAGATCGCGGCCCCGGTTTTTAGTTCTTTAGGGGCGCACAACTGCCAGGTTCGCAGATCCACTCTATGGAGTTCCCCAGCCTGCCCTGTTCTTATGGAGTACACTACACTACTACAATACATACATGATAAAACCGGATGAAGAGATCCGCTCCTCGTGCCAGGTTAACGTTGCACTCCTTGCAGGTTTGCTGGAATGTCTCTAAATGGCGATCCCTTGGTGACTGGAAAGTGGAGCAAGCAAATCTGAATTCTGGACACGTGCAAGAGTGGAGGCTGCTGATTGCTTCTTATTATTGTAGGGCCATTGTCACTAGTCCCGTATATGAATAAAGTTGGCTGGGGTCCTGCATGATAATGTGGTTCGCAATGTTGTCGATTCTCGGTTCCCGCTCCCGTATCCCACATCGGTTCTTCTATAAAAGATACCTTACTTCAAGTTTCATTCTGATACATCGCGACGTTGGAGGATTCCGTTACGGCAAAAATCACACATGACGTGGGCGCCGTGGATCATCTTACATGTAGACATGTCCGAATGGCCTGGGGGTTAATGTTAACCAGGGAGGACGGAGCCCTGTATATATACTTTGTACCCAGGTCCGCCCTTGTTACATGATGTATTGTAGGGTCAATATAGACTATATACGAAGACGTCGTATATCGTACCACGGAATATAAATGATAGGATTCCTCTGAGCGATGTAGTTCCGGTGCAGAGCAGGGCGGTTTGGTTCCGCGCGGAAGTCGGCGCAGTCGACGCCTGGGGTAAAAGTGTGGGGTAGCACTCTATATAACTCCTCGGCGGTTCTGAGGACTGGAAGCTTTCGTCGGGCAACACGGAAATATTCCATTCAACCCGTAGCCCTTCCTCTGTCAGGATTCTCTTATAGTTTAGTTTGTGGTCAATCCCGGTTCTGGGAAACAAATCAGACATCCAGCCATGATTATCACCACAGTATTCTCGGCCCTACAGGGCAGCATGATCCAGTCTCCCTGGCAGTTACTAGGCACCGCTCTTCTCATCCTCCCCCTCCTCTATGTCATACTCAACGAGCTCGTTCGCTCTTCGGCCCGCATCAAGGGTATGAAGGGGCCTACAGGCCTGCCGCTGATCGGGAATCTGGCCCAGATTCGAACGAACGCCGCGGAGCAGTATCGTATATGGTCGAGGAAGTTCGGATCCGTGTATCAGATCCAGCTGGGCAACATTCCCGTAGTCGTGGTTAATTCTGCTGCAGCGGCAAAGGTCCTCTTCGGTCAGAATGCGCAGGCTCTGAGCTCGCGGCCGGAATTCTATACGTTTCACAAGGTTAGTTGAGTTGCACTTCGACACTCGTGTCGCGTCTCCCACGTAGAATGACGCCGACACTCCATAGATTGTCTCCAATACAGCCGGCACGACCATTGGGACTTCGCCCTACAGTGACTCGCTGAAGCGCCGCCGAAAGGGTGCTGCCTCGGCTCTGAATCGGCCGTCGGTCGAAACGTACGTCTCTCATTTGGACGTGGAGTCCAAGGCCTTCGTGGAAGAGCTGAACCGCTACGGCAATGGCGGCAAAACCCCGGTTGATCCGATGCCCATGATTCAACGCCTGAGTTTAAGCCTGGCGTTGACTTTGAACTGGGGTGTCCGTGTGGCATCGCAGGAAGAAGACATGTTCGGCGAAATTACGCATGTGGAGGAGGAAATCAGCAAGTTCCGCAGTACCACGGGTAATTTGCAGGATTATATTCCCCTCCTGCGGTTGAATCCGTTCAACAACAACTCGAAGAAGGCGGCAGAAATGGGCATGCGACGAGACAATTACCTGGGCTCTCTCAACCGGGATTTAACCCATCGAATGAAAAATGGAACCCACAAGCCGTGCATTCAGGCCAACGTGATTCTGGATGAGGAGGCCAAGTTGAACAGCGAAGAGCTCACCTCGATTAGCTTGACGATGCTCTCGGGCGGCCTCGACACCGTCACAACTCTTGTCGCGTGGAGTATCGGTCTACTCTCTATACGACCCGATGTGCAGGACAAGGCCGCCGCGGCAATTCAGGAGATGTACGGCACGAGCAAGCCCATGTGCTCGGCGGACGACGACCAGAAATGCACATATGTTGCAGCCTTGGTGAGGGAGTGTCTTCGGTAAGGCCAGGCCATCTTCTATTGTTAATGAACTGGGCTGATTGGGCGCTCTTGACTCCGTAGGTACTTCACCGTTCTTCGGCTCGCCCTTCCTCGAACCTCGATCCGAGACATCGCGTATCAGGACACTGTGATTCCGAGGGGCACCGTCTTCTTCCTGAATGCCTGGGCATGCAATATGGGTAAGTGGTCCTACAGCGTCACGCCTGGTTCCGACTTAGCCTATTGATAGACCCGGACGTGTGGACCGACCCGGATATGTTTCGGCCGGAGCGGTGGCTTGAGCAACCGGATGCACCGCTATTCACCTACGGTATGGGCTACCGCATGTGCGCCGGGTCACTGCTGGCCAACCGCGAACTCTATCTGGTCTTCATGCGGACGCTCAACAGCTTCCGGATTGAACCCCACGGCGACATGGACTGGCACCCCATTCGTGGCAACTCCGATCCTACCAGTCTGGTTGCCATTCCGCAAAAGTACAAAGTGCGGTTCGTGCCCAAGGACGCGAAGGCATTGGATAAGATTCTGGCGATGTCCTGAAGGGTAACCGGGAAACACGTGGAGTGAGAGTGGGGGGAATACGGGCATGAAATTCATGAGAGATATTTTTATTTCCCTTGTCGGGACAGCTCGAGATCAAAACCACCACCCGTGGGTGGAGTATCTATCCGAAACCCCCGAACCCCCCCACCCGCCACTGTTTACGCTCGAAAGATAACGCTTTGGCCAATTGATGCTCCACAGAGCTTGTTCATTTGATATGTGTAACTATTCTACATTCTGGTATCAGATCCATCGCCCCGTGAAAAATAAGATCAAGACGGATTTCGCAATATTCTGTATCATAAGCCCATTAAATCCTCCCAACTCCAAAATATGACGTCCAACATGAAAAGCAAATAAACGGGGTATATAGTTCGATAATGAACGGGAGGAGATTCAAGTCCAATCCAATTTCCTTTTTTCCCATTGACGCCGGCAGGGGTCTCCAAGATATGCAATGTTTCGCTGAGAACAAGGGCATCGATGCCCGAGAGGTGGTAGATCACACGAAGATCGGTCGAGGCAGGCTCGAGATGGTTAAGAGGTGGTCAATCGCCGCTTGAGATCTCGGACGGGATCGAAGCAGCTCGCGTAGTCACGCAGCTCGTCTTGAAGCTGGTCGGAGAGCGTAGCATTCGAGGCATGGCTCCTCAAGGAGGATAGCGAGGTCTGCGAGGACGAAGCGGATAGGCTACGTGTAGATCGCGTATCAAGGGTGGAGTCGGCGGTAGATGAACGTGAGTGAACATTCACAGCCTGTCGAGGTCTTTGCAACGAGTCGTCTTCGGCAGATGTTCGATCTAGCTCAACGAGTCGACATGATTGAGAGCAGTAGGGACCGCCTGAGGTCTGTCGATCACAGACGAGACAAAAATCCAAAGACCATTCGGTGGACATGGTGAAGAATGTGTGTGTGTGAGAGAGAGAGAGAGAGATGGAGAGACAAGGGTGTTGAAGAGTTGAAGTTTCGAGTAAAAGACAGGAGAGCGTGCAGATATGTAGTTGAGCACAACGATCACCTCATGGATCCACAGTGTCACAGTCATGCCACATCCGAGTACGAGGCAATTTTCTATACAAATGTGGATGTAAAATGCATGATCCACGCACGGATGACCCCTGCAGCCTACCACGACCATAATGATTGCGGGGGCCAAATTATGGCGTGGCTCGGGCGCTTAAGAGGAAAAAAGCGGACCTTGAGAGAAATTCTCATCTGCAGGAACCTCGAACGGGCAATCATCGTCGAATTCTCCACTTCAAGTCGTGCCTCACGAGCCCGTCATCTGCCCACATGAGGTCTGAGCCCGGAAGTCCGGGCTATAGGTGCCTTGACTAACTAGTAATAATAGATAATAACTATCCATAGTTACCCAAAAAAGTATCTTTAAGCCACGAAGATCATTCAAACCTTGACCTACTTCGTCATTCCGGGTATCTTTGTTGTGCGAAAACTATGATAAGGTGTAATCTCTCCTCATCCTTGCTTTGCAAACTTTGATTGGCCCTTTCCCTCCCCCTCCTCTAACCTCTCTAGATAAACTCAGCCTGCATTTGCTACATTACAGGGTCACGCGATGATCGATTAAGGAATGTAAATCCTATGAAATGCGGGGGGACAGGGAAGAATCATGCTCACGCTTGACCCTATGAGGACCCTAATCATGATCCTTGCTGGTCGCCCGTCATTTCTCCGAGCCTATTGCGACGGAAAATCGGGCCGTTGGCCGAGAGGATTTGAGGCGTGTGGCCCAGCATAGGGCCGATAGATGAGAGGGAGAGGCGGACAGAATGAAATCTGTAGTTCGCCATCCTGCGACGGGAGTACAGTCGAACAATGACTGGCTTCTACCTCATTCGCCAGTTTTCTCGCGTTGTTCAGCGGGGATGCGAACCAAAGTGGCTGGTAGGCGAGACTCGCTCGGAGATTCTGCTGTCTTGGGCCCAGTGAAATCGGAAACTCCGCTAGCTTTTTCTACGATAACGTTAGTGACTTGATGCCCCCTCTCTGATAAGCATCCTCTCGAGCTTACTGGAGGCCAGGCTGATGGCACGGAGGACATTATCCCAATTTGCAAGCACGCATGCAACGGCTGGAAACAAATTAGTAGGCGTGCAGTCGCAGACAGGTGCCGGGGTTAGATAACCACCTTCGGTGCCATCTTTCAACGTGGCAATTTTGCTCTCGAGAGCTTGCATTTGCATGGCCAGCGTTGCACTCGAATCCCGCAGCTGTCGTAGATTCTCCAGCTCGGCCTTTTTAGCCGCGATACGCGTTGACAACGCCGACGAGGGCTGAGAGGGCTGGCGAAGCCCTGCTCCGGGAAGCATGGAAGTTGGTCGCGATGAATAGGCCATTGTGGGAATGTGCAGAGGAGATCGAAATAGTTCGCGCAGTAGATGTAAATCACAGCTCTGAGGGTCGAATAACATGATCATCAAGTCACGCATTCCCAGGCTGCTGAGTCATGTAAATATGCGCTAGGCCCGATGCGGGTAAACATCAACATCCGTGTTTACCTCATTCAAACGTTCGACGTTCGAGTTACCTCCACCACACTGTGCTTTTGAACATCCCATCCGCGCATCGGCCTTCATTGCCATTATGGCCCGGCTAAATGACTTTGCGGCTCCCTCCGAGTCCGTTGAGGCATGTAAGTTTCATGTACCCTTTTTCTCCCTCTTCCCGACCGACCCTGAAGGACTCGGTTTGACGCGATCCTGCAGTGAAGCGACGATTCGTGCGGCAAAACCGTGAGATCGCACGAGTCAACTCTATGCAATCTCTTCGCATCCGCAGCTTGGAATCCGAGGTATCGCATCTCCTCGGGGAGAATGTTTCACTCCGGGAGCAGGTCATCAACCTCACCCAGGAGATCGAACGGTTAGAATCAGCCAAATTGCTCCACGACGGGATCTACGATATTAAGGGTCGCCTGGATGTAAAACTTGCCGAGCTCAGCGGGCTTGCATCAGAACTGGGAATGTTACCTCGCAAGGCTGGCAAGCTTGGAGATAAACCTGGCGCAGAGTCCGATCGCCTAAAAGCGACCGTACTGGAGCCGGGGCCTCGAGCGACAGATTCAGAGTACCATACTGGGTTCGATGATGGCAGGCTTCCCGCCATCTTGGAGGATAAGTACTACCCGCGGCGCACTTTGGAGTAAGTCCCAAATTAACCCCCGCGCAGAGTGTCACATAGCTAATTCTTACAGACCTCAAGAAATCCACAATCTCGTCCAGGCTGATCACAGTCCACCCGGCTCCCCACATGAGATCCATCTGGATCACGACCAGTCGGATATTACAGCGGATGATTCCAATCCCGCGTCCAGTATACCTTTATCAGAGCGCCAGGTCGAGATCGAGACCGAGACCGATATCCCGGGTTCCGAACCATCCCTCCCGCCAACGCTTGAGACACGAAAGAAGAAGAAGAAGACAAGTTCATCGGGCCTTATAGCCGAGAGCAGGGTTCAGTCAGAGATCCCAAGTCCGAAGTTCGGAGCTGCACAACCTAGGAAGTTCGGGTCGAAGCGCAAATTCAGCCCCGATGATGATGAACTCTTGTCTGATATAGCACCGGAGGATGACGAGTTCCAGTTTAGTCGTCCGAATCACAGCCCTTCGAAACAAACGAATCCAGTAGATTTCATGCATCAGGGCCTTTCGCCCAGCAAAACCCCAGTGAACCTGAAACGAGGATCTTCGAACTCTGGCGCCAACAAACGGAAGGTCCTTGAGCCGAGTAAGAACTGCACTTCCCCATTCCCCATGGCGTTGATTTACAGTTTGGCTGACGAAGTGGAACAGAGAGTGCAAATGCCAACCTGAGCTCCCCTAAGAAGGCCCGAGCAGCTTTACATCCTGACAACACGATGACGCCGAAAATGGGAGGTGATGAGAATGCCACGTCTCCCTTGAAGCCTAAGGAGCTCGAGAGCAACAAAAACAAAGACCTGGATCAGAAGCCACGTGTCCGATCGACTCCAATGCTACAGAAGCAGAAACGCTCTGGTCGATCTACCGAACTTGACGAAGAGGTGCATAGCCGGCCCACTTCCATCGCGCTCAAAGACTCGCCCGTGGCCAGGTCCGGTGAAGCGATGATGGGAGTGTCTGATTTGACTTCATCTCGGCCCTCACGCCGTCGTGGTGCTGTAGTCAGCTACGCAGAGCCCAACCTCCGAGACAAGATGCGCCGCCCGACGAGTGAAATGGCGGATGCGGTCACAGCAAACGGATCGCGCAGATCGTCCAGTTTCCAGCTTCGCGAGAGTTTGGACAACGAAACTGATCGTCGAAGAAAGAGCGGTGCTGTTCCTAGCTCTGCCTCGAAGGGAAATCTCCCTGCAGATGTGGCTCTGGCGGACCAGGCAACAGACGTGCTGGGGAAGGACAATGCATCAGAGCAATTATTGGAAACGGTATCCCGTCGGAGACAGTCGCGGCGGCATTCTTCGAATGCGAAGAGTACCACTCGACACGCATCACCGCGTGATGTGGACGGTGACGGAGAATCCCCAACCACATTCGCGCAGCTAGATGATGCGGAGGGTGATGAAGTGGGCCCCGGGTGGAACTCCTCTGCAATGGATGTAGCGTATCGGCGTGAGACTCGAATCGCGGCGAGGAGAAAGAGTATGATGGTGTGAGGGCCGCGCCCAAAATTCTAAGCTTTAATGGTGTATTTACATTTTGAACTCTGTCGTTTGCTGCAGCTATGATACAGATACCCTTTTCTTGCGTTTCTGGTCTGCAAATCAATGGTGATTTTATTTGGTTCCTTTAGCCTCGTGTGCGAAGACTGGAGATAAAATAATCCCGGGGGGGGGGGGGGGGCATATGTCATATTTCATGGAATCATAGGT